>ULON01024376.1_pt1 | contig 15630 bp, 17 predicted proteins | sample 1952571 | NCBI WGS metagenome assembly ULON01 (sample SAMEA4835603, study PRJEB28245) | human gut metagenome | biome: gut microbiome; material: fecal sample | place: Denmark | collected 2008
GGTTCTTCATGACTTTCATTCTGAACTTCTTCATAATCCTTCTAAGCAATGATTCATTGATTTTTAGGGAACTTTTTAATACAATAAAATTAGAAATGTTCCCTAATTCAGCAGGAGGCCTCATATGGACAATCAATTCAACATGATACAAGAGCTTTTAATCAAAAAAGCTGAGTTAAATGCAAAACTTGCTCTTCTCCCCTATGACGGGACTCCCGAAGTCAAAGAGATAAGTGGTAAGAAATATCTCTATGTCCGCAAAAGAGAACTCGGCAAATTAAAATCCGAATATGTGGACATCTATTCCGAAGAACTTCATAATCTTTTGCTACGCAATGCCAAGGAAGCTAAATCTTTAAGGAAAGAGATTCGTAGAATCGAAAGGGAACTTGCATCCTTTGGATATTCAAATGATGAGCTTGAACCAAATGTTCTTCTCAATTTGGACTTTGCCAGAAAAAATATGAAGGTCATCATCTATGATCAAGCAATCCTTGAAGGCTGCGCCACCACTTTTCCTGATACTGAAACTATCATAGATAACGGCAAGGTCAACAATATGAAGGCTGATGACGTGCAAAAAATACTTAATCTCAAACACGCTTGGGAGTTCATCCTAGATAAAGATGTCATTAAATCACCTAGCGATTATTATCTTGCCTCCTACATCGCAAAGCTTGTAAACGAAGGATTCTATATGGATGGAGGGAGGATCAGAAGCGTGCCAGTCACGATCGGTGGTTCTTCTTACATCCCTCCTATTCCAAACGAAATCGATGTCAAGAATGAATTGAACAATATTCTCACAAGCAATATGGACGCAATCGATATCGCTATAGAATTGTGCCTATATGTAGCCAAGACGCAAATTTACAACGATGGCAACAAAAGAACTGCGGTAATCTACGCCAATCATTATCTCATCGCTCACGGCAAAGGACTTTTGGCTATTCCAGCTGAAAAGGTACCCGAGTTCAAACACGAGCTTGTAATGTACTATGAAGGAACAGACACAAAAACCGTTAAAGACTTTTTGAAGGATTGCTATTTGAAGCTGAAGTAAAAGACTTAGATATAGAGAACAAATTATCAGATTAAGATATAGAAGAAATTAAAGAATTCGTATCATATGATGAAACTCGCTTTTTTAGGTGTTTACCCCCTTGTTGAAGTACAGGAACAATGTGACAATCCTTTTTCTTCTGGTCGTCCACATTTAAGAACTGAATCTGTATATCAAAACTTTCGATTGGATTGTTCGTGTGCATCAGCTATCTGATAGTTCCCAAAAGTAAGTTCAAAAAGACAAACGAAACAATCACAACCCACAATTTCTACTGTTCAATCAAGAAATTGCTTTTTGTTGTTTTTCTTGATTTTTAGTATCTTTTACTCGTTAGTGCAACTATAGTCTCTACATGTGTTGTCGACACATGAGAAACATGTCAACCATTACAGGGTAGGTTATGGAAGGAACATATCAACACCCTGGATTTGCTGTCAACCTATCTGGTAATGTACCTTGGCAAAACGGGAATATATGGAAGCCTTTGATAGATGGTAGACAAACGAAAATAAGCGATTCCGTTTTATGGCTGATTAGAAATTTATGAGTTTGAGTTCTATTTAGAAGGCAAGGGGGTAGATAAGATTTTGAAAATTAGCTATTTGTCATCAGCTTTTTGCATTTATTCTTCACTTTATTCTTCACTTTATTCTTCACTTCAGCATGTGTTTCATTATCTATTCTCTGGAATGGAATTGTCACAGTAATCCTGTTCTTTTCGATTTTGATAGCTCCCTTACCATATCGCAAAACGATTTTCGGCAAAGAAAAAAAAGCCTCGACCTTTTTGAATCGGTGTTCCTCTTTTTGTTTCTGCCGTTTAACGTGGCATTCGCTTTGATAACTTTTATATCAGACTTTCTTGCTTCCTCCTTGTTTGTTCTAATATAGAAGTTTGAAAACATGCTCCAACCCAATTATGCCAAACAATAGCTATGTTCCTAAATTTTAAATTTAAATTTTTGTCGAATTTTTAATTAATTTTTATATTAAATTTAGCATATAAATTGAGTTTGCTCACAATTTAAGCTATAATTTATGAGTAATAAAAAAGGATTGTGAGAAAGATGCGCAAAGAATTTGATTACTCCAAACTTGCTGATAGAACCTTCGACAGGGAAACCGTCAATTACATCGGCCTGATACATGAATACAAGGGAAGGCAAGAGCTTTATCTGGAGCAGAAGCCAGAGGAACTCGATAAGCTCGTTGAGCTTTCCAAAATCCAAAGCACGGAATCCAGCAACGAAATCGAAGGAATCGTCACGACCAACCGGAGATTCGCCCAGCTGATGAATGATAAGACGACGCCAAAGAACCGCAACGAGAAGGAAATCAAAGGTTACCGCAACGTCCTTGACATCATTCACGGGAATTTCGACTACATTACTATCACCCCCAGCATGATCCTTCAGCTTCATAGGGAACTCTACAAATTCTCAGAAGAGCGTTTCGGCGGTAAGTTCAAGGATTCCCCCAACGAAATCGACGCCATAACGAAAGATGGAACAAAGATAGTTCTATTCCGGCCGCTAGAGCCTTTTGAAACCCCAGAGGCGGTCGAGCGGCTCTGCGAGGAATATGACAAGGCGATAAACAAATATCGCATCGATCCGCTCATCGTCATCCCAGTGTTCATCCATGATTTTCTCTGCATCCACCCATTCAACGATGGAAACGGAAGGATATCCAGACTTCTCACGACACTGCTCCTCTATAAGAACGGATACAAGATTGGAAAATACATTTCACTAGAAAAGAAGATACAGGTCACCAAAAGCGATTATTACGACGCCTTGCAGGAAAGCTCTCGTGGCTGGATAGACGATAACAACGATGACTCTCCTTTCATTAAATACCTCCTCGGAACCATACTGGCTGCGTATCGCGATTTCGAGGACAGGGTCAACATCGTTGGAAAAAAGATGTCCGCCAGGGAGATGGTTGAGAAGGCGGTGAATTCCAAAATTGGAAAATTTACCAAAAACGACATCGCTGAGCTATGTCCGGAAATCAGCAAAGGTTCCGTCGAGCAAACTCTTAAAAAGCTTTGCGATGAAGGCAAGATAAAGAAGGAAGGCGTCGGAAAGGCAACTTTCTACCACATAGTTTGATTATCAACTTATGGCACTTACGATCATAGCAAGTGCCTTTTTTCTCACAATTCATTAGTTCGCTCATAATTTCACTACTATTTTTTGAGAAAGCTATTTTTATCATGTCTTTTATTCCAAAAAAACTATGATGGATACTAAATCCTTTTTCGATACATTCTCTATAACCTTGGCGAACATGCTCTCATTTATGAGGCCCGCCTGATAGATTTTCACGAGTATGCCTATCTCCATGATGTAATCCAACGCCTTAAGGCTTATTGTATTGGATTAAAATTAAGAAGCCATTCTTTATAAATTGTTTTCGTAAAAAATATGAAAAATATGTTTTTATCAGCTTACTTATCTCTTTCAGTTTAATGCTTAGTTCATGTAAGAAAATCTAAATTCAATGAAATGTTATTTAAAAATAAATAACTTTCTAGAAATATAATTCCAAATCATAACGACTAAAGTTCTGATAATAAAGACAAGGATATAAGTCCATTTTAAATAGTCGTAGAACAAAGCTTCTAATCCTATTCCGATAATTAATCCAAATGCAGATAGCACTACAAACAACAACATTCCGTACCAAGTTTTAGCATTGGATTTTGTACTGGCTTTATATACCATATAGACTGAGCACAAATAATTAACTATCACACCGACGATAAAGCCCATAGTGACAGCAATAATAGTAATAATTGTTTCAGATAAGCTGGAAGATGCTAATAATAATCTCATTCCATATGTAGTAGCAAAATCAAATACAGAAGCTATGATTCCAACTAAAGCAAATCTAACTATCTCCCAAAACATATTCTTGTCTGAAATCTTATCGTATGCAAAAAGCTTCGTTATTATGTAATCATAGAACAAAGCTATTACACTCGCTAAATAGAAGGAAATCCACACAGGTAGGTTAGCATAGTTTGATTGATTGAACAAGCAAAGCAATAAATCAAATCCTGCAATTCCGCACACTATTAAAATCACATAATAAACTAAAGATGAAGTCTTTTTAAATTTTGGAGTTTCTTTCGAAGGATTGAATAGAAAAAAACATAATTGAGAAGCTAAAGTAATTCCTAAAAATATTACTGTTCCCCAAGTTATCAAATCTAAGCAGAAGGAATAAGACCCTAGATTGATTACACTATTTGGATCAATCGGCGAAATCATTCCAAACAAACTAAATAATGATATTAATAGAATAATGATTGCTATTTTACCAATTTCATTTATAAGCTTAAAATTGTTAGATTTCACCATCATTGCTGAATCTATATTATCATCAAATTTAGCAGTTATAATTTCTTTTTCATCAGTCTTTTCTTTTCCCTGATTATTCTTTTCATTAGTCTTTATCAATTCATCTATATCAAAATTAGATGAATTCAAAATATCATCATTTTGTTTTATATCTTCTACCTTCTCTACTTTTATTTGAGGCGTTTTCTTATAAAAGTTCATACTTATTTAACCTCATTTCTAAAGTCTAGATATTCATATAGGACCCCTACAAAAGCAAAGATTAACAACATAACACCTGAAGCGACTAGGCATGGTATTCCATATGGTGTTTTTACTAATGAAGCTCCAGTATAGTTGTTGAAGACAATAGACAATGTAGATAAATAATAAATTGCACTAGCAATAGTTAAAGCGTATCCGAACAATCTAGCTTCTCTTCTTCTACAAAAAATAGCTAATGATAATCCACATAATACTGCTACTATTAAGAAAAATGGAATTAATGGATTTACTATTTGGTTGTAATAAAAAATTGATTGACCAGAAGATGAAGTGTATAAAGGCAATAGAATTGAAACGACGAACAATATCATAGAAACAAAAGCTAGAAGCTGCGACAATATTTTTAATATTCCTCTCATATCTATGTTCCTCCATTCATTAAATGATTTTATACTAAATTTAGGCTTTTAATTCTTTTACATTAGATATCCCATAAATATTTCTTATCGTTGGAATATCTAATAGCTTTATTGCTTTATATTCACTTTTAAGAAGTCCTCTCTTCTTTAAATCATTGATTGTTTTAGAAACCGTTTGTCTTGTAGTAGATAAAGCTAAAGCAATACTTTCCGTAGACATATGAACAACATTATTTAAAGATTCAGTTTGAATACGACACATGAATTCAACCACTCTTTGTGATGGTGTCCAAACAGCCAAAGCACAGAACTTATTTTCCATTCTGTTAAATAATTGAAACATAGATTTCATGACCAATGAATTCAATTCCGAATCAGTCTTTAATAATTTAAAGAATTTATCTTCTGAAAAAGATAAAATTTCTAAATCTGATTTAGCTATTCCTGTAGTTTTAAAAACAAGATCGGGATTCTGACCCATAATACCAAAAACATCACCAGCTCGATATAAAAGTGTTGAAGATTCTCTTTCATCTCCTTCATTAGAAAAAACTTCAATCATTTCTCCTGACAAAACAATAAAATCTTTTCTTAAAAGGGATCTATCAGTAAAGACAATTTGTTCCTTGGAAAAATGTTCCACATTAGATGGATATTTAAGCATAAATTTGTATATATCTTTGTACATAAAATTCATCTCCCTTAAGTAAGCACTTTTATGCAAAATTTGTAAAGCACCTTACATTTGTTATTATATAAACATAATATATATATAGGGCTTAAAAAATGTGAAAACCACATTCTTTAAATTATTAGAGAGGTGCATATGGATTCTTCAAGTAATCTTACTTACACAAAAGAAGACGAGATTAAAGATAAGAAAGCTAGTAAAGAAACATTAAAGATTTACTGGGCTTGTCTTAAACCTTCTTGGAAAATGTTGATAGCATCCTTGATATTAACAACCATGGACGCTGTCTTCGAATTATTGATTCCTTATCTTTCCGGTTTGCTCATCACTCAAGGAGTTAATGGGTTGAGATTCGGTGCAGGATTGAGTCAACCAAACTTCTATTACATTTGGCTTTATAGCGGATTGATAATAGGATTGTCGTTGTTTGCTATATGTGCACAAGCATCTGCTATGAACATAGACGCAAAGATTTCTAGTGACTTTGTAGAAAGACTAAGAAATACTATATTTTGGAAAGCTGAGCAATTCTCCTTCTCAAATATAGGTCATTTCCCTGTTTCAAAATTGACTACAATGCTATCTAACGATTGTAACAATATTCGTTTCTTCGTGTTGATGCTAACTAGAGCTGGATTTAAATCACCATTGATGATTCTCATATCCTTTGTGTTTATATTCTCACAGAGCTGGTTGATAGGACTTATAACAATTCCATTGTCGATTCTATCATTCATAATCATCGCAATAATCATCAAGAAAACACATCCATTCTTTATCGAAACTCAAACAGCAATCGACAATGTCAACAACAATGTTGAGGAAGATACAGAGGGAATTAGAGAAGTTAAAGCGTTCTGTAGAGAAAAACATATGGATGATAAATTTGCTAAAGCTAACCAAGATTTAACCGATGTATCATTCGCAGCCTTCTCTAGAATGGCAATAGTCTCAGCCATCACTCAATTAGCAATCAGTATAACTATTGGATTGATTCAATATTTCGGTGGTTGGGATTGGATGTATACTGCTACAAATACTCCTTTATGGTTGATATTCAATAACGGAAATCCATTCAATGCAGGCGAGCTTTCTATGCTTTCCAACTTTACAGCAGCTATGACAATGGCTTTCTCATTCCTTTCAATGTTGCTTCAATTTTATGGTCGTGCAGAGGCTAGTAAGGAACGTATCGACAGAGTATTAGTCGAGCCTATCGATATCTCTTACTCACCTAAAGCTAAGACTGAGGATTTTGATCCTGATCATCTTGCAAACGGTGATGTCTCATTCAAAAACGCCTGTTTAACATATGTCGATGATTTATCAAAGTTAGCCTTAGATCCAATATCTATCGATATTCCATCAGGAAAAGTTATAGGAATAGTCGGAGGAACAGGTTCTGGAAAATCTAGCTTTGTAAATCTCATCCCACGTCTTTACGATGCTTCAAAAGGTGAAGTCATAATTGCAGGTCACAATATTAAGGATTATTCAGTTCAAGCTTTAAGAAACGATATCGGTGTGGTCTTACAACAGAACTTGTTATTCACTGGAACTATTAGATCCAATATCCTTTGGGGAAAGCCTGATGCGACCGATGAAGAAATATGGAGAGCTTTGGAAATAGCTCAAGCTGCAGACTTCGTAAGAGGATTTAAAGAAGGATTGGATACACCTGTAGTTCAAGGCGGAAAATCCGTATCCGGTGGACAAAAACAGAGATTGTGTATCGCAAGAGCAATAATCAAAAATCCAAAGATTCTAATCTTGGATGATTCGACTTCAGCTTGTGATATGGAAACCGAAAGAAAGATTAAAGAAGGTTTGTTCACTAAGTTAAAAGGTACGACGATATTTATCATCGCTCAACGTATTTCTTCAGTCAAAGATGCAGATGAAATCATAGTCTTAGACAATGGTAAAGAAGTAGGTAGAGGAACACATGAGGAGTTGTTAAACACATGCCAAATCTATCAAGAAATCGATGCCATTCAAAAGAAAGGAGTTGGTGATTAATTATGAAGAAAAGAAAAGATTCATTTATCACTGGTACTGGTCCTACGATCAACAACGTAACTATTCAATACTCTTGTGGTAAAGAAGGGTATGAAGAACAACAAAACAAGTATAGTCAAAGAAAGAAAGGATATGGAAAACCTCAACACTCTTGGTCATCATTGATGCGTGTCTTCCATTATGTCGGACCTGATAAATGGAAATTCACTTTTGTGATGTTCGTCACCTTGTTATCAGTTCTAATATCTTTATTAGGTGCTTTTATTTCAGCCCCTTTGGTCGATGGCGTTTTAACTCCAGCTTCCTATGCTGCTACAGGATGGACTTCCATAGATCCTGAGACTTATGGTAATTCACTATCATCATTAAGTAAGATTGTCTTCAATATGGTCGATTGGACTAAGTCAAATGCACAATTCCAAGCCATGGGTGTTGCAGGTGGAATGTTTGGAATAATGCTCGGACTTTATATTCTTGCTTTCTTCCTATCCATCTACCAGGCTGTATCCATGACAAAGATAGGAACCGACTCTTTAAAAAGAATGAGAAATGATATGTTCTCCAAGATGCAGGATTTACCTCTTTCCTATTTTGATAGAACACCTCATGGAGACATAATGTCTAGATTCACAAACGATGTAGATAATATCTCTCAACTATTCATCAATGGAATGCTAGAAATATTCACTTCAATCATCTTTGGGTTAGGAATCTTATTTTTCATTTTCTATCTCAACTGGTTATTGGCTCTAGTCACTATCTTCATAGAATTAGTAGGTGTATTAATCGTAGTAATAAATGTTCATAGATCGGTATCTGCTTTCTCCGAGACACAGATTTCAATGGGTGAATTCAACGGATTTGCTGAGGAGGTTTTGTCTGGATTAAAAGTGGTTAAATGTTTTTCTAAAGAAGAGGATATGAACAAGATATTTAAATCTATAGATTATCGCCACACTCTTCACAATAGACGTTCAGTATTCTTGTCATCGGTTAATATTCCTATCGTCAACAATATAAACAACATGGCCACGGGAATAATAGCTATGTTAGGTGCAATATTTATAGCTGTAGGTTCTAACATTCCTGGAACTGTTATATCAGTAGGAATCCTAGTCTCTTACATTGCATTCCTAAGAATGTTCTCACGTCCATTCAATTCAATATCAAATATGATGACTATGCTCCAAGCTTCTTTGGCTGGTGCAGAACGTATCTTCCAAATGATTGACCAGAAACCCGAACCTGCTCATAACAAATCTTTATGGCGCTCATTTAAGGCTGAGGATGGTCAATATTACTGGACCAATGGAAAAGACGTCAAGCATGTTCGTGGTGAAGTCGATATGAAGAATGTTTACTTCTCCTACATCAAAGGTCAACAAGTCTTAAAAGACATAACCATGTATGCTAAACCTGGTCAAAAGATTGCTTTAGTCGGTAGCACTGGAGCTGGTAAGACAACCATCACTAATATGTTGACTAGATTCTACGATATAGATTCTGGAACTATTACCATTGATGGAATCGATATAAAAGAAATCGATAGAGTATCTATGAGAAGAAGCATGACACTCGTCTTGCAAGATACACACTTATTCACTGGAACTATCTATGACAACATCAGATATGGAAGATTAAAAGCATCTGATCAAGAATGCGAAAAAGCAGCTAAAATTGCTTGTGCTAACTCCTTCATAGAAAAGCTTCCTGATGGTTATAACACTGTAATTAGTGGTTCTAATGCATCATTATCTCAAGGTCAAAAACAATTGCTTTCAATTGCAAGATGTGCCGTCGGTAATCCTCCTATTCTAATTCTCGATGAAGCCACATCTTCAATCGATACAAGAACGGAAAGATTGATTTCCAAAGGTATGGATAACTTGATGCGTGGAAAGACAACATTCGTCATTGCACATCGTCTATCTACTATTCGCTATGCCGATTGTATCATGGTCATGGATCACGGAAAGATTATCGAAAGAGGAACTCATGATCAGCTTATAGCACAAAAAGGATACTACTATAAGCTTTGGACTGGTAAAGCTGAATTGCAATAACAAATAAAAGGCTAGCTTTTTATTTTGGTCTTTAGGGCTTTAAAAATTCAAGTAAGCAATTTAGAATTGCTAACTGTTAGTTTACTAATCAGTGTACACAATTAATATACTAATATCCTTCGATAAGCTCGCTAAGTTACATACAATCGTTATCTACAGTATCTGTTCCGATGATAGAAAAGTATTAGGAATTTTCAAGTCAGCAATTGATAAAAATATAAAAGTACTGATTCAAAATAATCTTCTCAAATCAAGACACCTCATCTTAAGGAGCAAAGAGAATGGAAAGATATTTAGCGATACTTCCACGCCCATAGCCTGCAAGATCCCCAACATGTGAAGAAACATCTCATAGCTTATCTTTAAGCATACTAGGAAAAAGTAGACCTCTCCTTCGTCTGGAGGAAGATTTTTGTATCTTAGAAACAGAATGAACGCAATCGATGTCATCTACAACAAGAGCCCTGAAGTCTATCCGTCATGCAAAAAAAGTCTGAGATCCTAGAGCAGGATATCCTCAGGTGCACCGGCCTCAAGTGGTTCATGATGAGGCACAAAGAAATATCTAGGAAATATCTGGTGGAATATCTTATGTGATACACCTACACTATGGATATGAATCTAAAGCTAAAGCTTTTCGAGGTCCATATTCGTCAACATGATACAATAAAAAATGTTGCAACACTTAATTCATACTACGTTTTTAATATTAAAAAAAGTATTTTAAGACTTAGTTCATCTTTACCAAAAGATAAAATTAAAAGTAAAGATTATATTGCTAAAATTAAAAGCTCTAAACCAATAGAAAAAGGTGTGTCAAATAAAAAAACAATCTCTTTAGGTCAAATGCCTAACTATAAAAATGCTATTACCCCAAAAGAGAAGTTCTTTAAGTATTCATTGGATAAGAGTAATCCAAAGAATGGTGGTAAAGCAATTGCATACGAGAAAGGGTTAGGATATAACTTGAGTAATGGAAATGATCTTATTAGAAAGATTGATATGAAAGTTAAATCTGGCAAGTATTTACCATACTCTGTTGAAACTACGCAATATGGTACTAAGTATTCTTATCGTTTTCATATTAAAGGGCCGAATGGTAAAATAAAATATGTTATTGCAGTTTACCAAATTGATAATCTACCGAATCCCGGAACCCCCAGGATGATTACGAATTATTTAGAAAAGGAAGGAAAGAAACATGATTAAAGAATATGATTTAGTTAAGACTCTAGTTGAAAAGTGTGGATATCCTAAAGGAACTAAAGGCGTTATTGTTGGGATTTATAAAGGGGGAAAAGCTTGCAATGTGGAGTTATGGGATAAAACTAATTATCCAATGGATGTAGTCACATACACAACTAATGAAATTGAGATAATCAATGAATAATAGATAGCATTCACTTATATTTGGGAGTTTTAAATTAATTATGTGATTAATACTTGCAATTAGATAGTGTTAATCTTATAACATCATTAAAGATGGAAAGCCAAAAAAGCCTAGTAAAAAAGTTCGGATTTCCAACTTCTTACCCATCTTTCTCAAGCTGAAGCATATGAGAAAGGGCTAAGCTTTACTAAAGCTAATGGACAACTATTAATTGATGCAATACAAAATGCTGTTTCATCTGGATAATATTCTCCAGTTAGAGTAAAAGAAAGTCCCTACGGTATGAGATATGAATATGAAATACTAATAAAAGGACCAAATGATCAAACTAAAAAGGTCTTAGCCGTATTTCAGCTATCACCTGGATCAACTAAGCCAGTTCTCATAACAAACTATTTATTAGGGAAGGAAGAACAATGAAATGATAAAAGAAAACGATAGAGTTAAAACATTAGTAGAAAGTGAAGGCTATAAAGCTGGACTTATCGGAGTTGTTATCTTTGTATCCCCAGAGGCAAATATTGTGATGTTGAGCTTTGGGGGAAAGATGGCTATCCTATAGGAGCTGCAGGTTACGAGACTGATAAACTACTAATTATTGATCCGAAAAATTACTAAAAGTTAAACACAGAAAGTTGATAAAGAAATTGTAGATCAGGATAGTGGAGACGTTTCTTAAATATAAATAAAAAGGAGCTGTTTTCAAACCCTCTTTGGCTGAAGGTTTTTAAACAGCCCTTTTTTGTTTACATCTCTGCTGTTGATTCTTTAGATAGAGCTTTGAATAAGTCAGGTGCTAGTCTTTTGATTGGAAGATAGGAAGTTGACTTGATCTCAAATAAGCTTTTCTCAAATTTACTCAAGATTATATTTATCCATACTTAAAGTAAAGTCATTTATTTGCTAATAATTCTTCTACTGCAATTACAAAGCATTTGCAAGGCAATTGCAAATCTAATATACTTTTAGAGAGGTGAGTTAGTATGGAAACTGTTAATGTAACTATTAGATTGGATAAAAATATAAAAAAGGAAGCTGATAGTATTTTTTCTGATTTTGGCATGAGCTTTAATACAGCCATAAATCTTTTTATAAGGCAAACTATTAGAGAGCAGAAAATTCCTTTTGAGATTAAAAGAAGTATTAATTGTTTACCTAATGATGAAGCCAATTCAATCGCTGATAAAATTATAGATAAACACATAGATGCTTTTAAGGAATTAGCTAAATGATTTGGATTACAAAAGAACAAATAATAGAATTCCAAGAAAAGCTTATTAGAAAAACTGGTGGTTCTTTTGGACTAAGAGATGAAGGTGGTTTGGAATCTTGTATTTATTCTCCGTTGCAATCATTTGATGGTAAAGAATTTTATTCTTCCATAATAGATAAAGCATCAAGAGTAAGTTATTTGTTAGTAAATAATCATCCTTTTATAGATGGAAACAAAAGAATTGGTGCTTTAACACTTTTATATATCTTAGAAGAAAATAAAATTAACTATAAATTTAATGACAAGGAATTAATAGATAGCTATTTTTCATTGTCTGCAGGTGAAATAACTTATCAGCAGTTTGATACATGGGTAAAAGATCATATCTTAGATAACGAAAGTACAAATAAAATATATTAAGACTTTAGATAAATAGACTCAACATCTTGCTTTTTAGCTAAATCTATTCTAACTTTCTCAATTACCCTATATAGCTTTGCTAATCTATTGTGATCATTAACAAGCCTATTAGCTGATTTGGTAAAAGCTTTATTTCTATCTTTTGACTCATACACCCATTCAATAAAGCATTCATGAGCATATCTATTTCTAATCTTTGTGATTTGATCTAATAGATCTTAATCCTCAGTGCCTAAAAATGGATGTTTCGATGAAGAATCTTTTTCTTTGAGTTTTTTCACTGTAGTTCCTAAAGTTAGTTTTTTAATATTATTAAAATCGATATTTGGGTTAAGAAGATAGTAAGTCAATTTCAAATCATGTTCAATACATTGTGAAAAATAAAGAACTCTGCCTACCGCCCGAAAATAATCATCTTCATCATTGATTTTAATTATTGTTTCCATAAGATTTCTCCTCAAATATCCTTAAAACTTTAACACATCCTAATTACATAACAATCGTAAATACTGAAAACACCAAATAGGCAGAACTAATTAGTAATTAGATCCAGTTCTTACGATGGATAGAAAGGCTTACTAAGCCTAAAACTAAGAAGAGGAAGACTAGATTAACCATAATCACATTGGTATATATTCCCATCCTAACAAAGGTTATTACTAAATAAGTAAGGGTAATTACTATAGTAGAAATAAGCTAAGGATTTACTTTGATCTTCCTTTCATCTTCATTGATGTTATTACTTATAACATTAATGAAATTAAGACTATAAGAAAAATAAAAAGACATATTTAAAAATGTTGCTTTTATAAGAATTATATATGCCTTATAATTTTTAAAAGAGAGCTCTTCTATGGATTATAAATTTATAACTATTGATGGATATCAGATATTGGTCGATAACAAGCGTGGTTTTATGAATTTGACTGATATTGCAAAGATGCTGAATTGCGAAGCCGAAAAGAAAAAAGATCCTTTGAACGTTAGTGCTGGTAGCAAGATTTACACAGACACTAATGTTATTTCTTGCTCGGATAAAACTTATTATTCTTTGGATGTTGTAGTTATATTTATTTTTGATTATGACTATAAGATAGCATTCAAATTATATGAATCTGCTTTGAATAATGGGTTAATATTTAATGAATATATCAATAATAAAATTGATGAAGAGAAAAAAACATTCAATGAATTGAGATTTATCGTAAAAGAACAGGAAGATGTAATAGATACTTTTTATAAATACTATGATGCTGGAAATGAAAATAACTCTAATGGTGACTATAGCTTTATCTCTACAGAAAGTCTGCAATTTTTAATAAGCTTAATTAAAGACATATACGATTTTGGTGATGGTTTCGGTGTCATAAGAGACTATTCATTATTATTAGATATCTTATATGGAATTAATTCAGCACTTGCAGATGATGAAGATGAAATAAAATTTGATGAATATGATAGTGTTTCATACATAGTGAAAACTATGTATAACATCATCAAGAAGAAACCCTTTATCAAAGGCAATGAAATCATCGCTTATTTCATCGCTTATTATTATTTGATTAATTCTGAATTGATAGAAGAGGGAGGATCAAAGATGGTTTCTAGTGAAGACCTTTGTCTAGCTATAGGTCTTATCATGAGTTCAAACGATGATAATGCAGTAGATTCTTTAAAGAAAGCAAAATCTTTATTAGCTAAGCATTATGATCTTCCAAATTATAATTATGAAAAAAAGCCAAATTCTATCTTCGATACATCTAAAGAAGGAATAATTGAATACATTATTTCTTCAATAGAAGATTTTAGTGGATATCAAGGATATTATGATTTTTATAAAGGAAAAAGTATTGTCTATAAGATTCATTACCATGGAAGGTATAATAACTTCTCTTTAAATAGAGCAAAAACATTCTTATCTAATAACACTTTATATTTTAAAGGAGTTTTATATTGCTATTCTGAAGCTCCTACTGATTTGAGAGATAGAGATGAATTCTTAAAAGACATAGTTGAAGAAATAAGAATTAGAAGTTATGATGATGTAATAACTCCTTTCTTAAATAGTTTAAAGAAAAAAGTAAAACCTTATTTTGATTTAGATTCTATCTCTATAAAATTTGACTTTGATATAAAGACTAAATTTGATAAAGATTATGAGTGGTGATTAAAGTAGTTACTTCAGTTAAGTTTACGTTGAAGGATTTTATTCGGATATATTTATTTTTTTATTACTTCTAAGGTTGGAATGGTCGTATTGATCATTCTATTTTGTGCTGCAATTTGTATATAAGATTATCTATATGGTTATGGATGAAAAGAAGAAGAAAGAAAACATAAATAATTTTGAAAATGATAAAGAAAAATAGAATAATTTAAATAAAGACTATTAATATTCAAGTTGAATATATTAGGATGGGTAAATATTTACTCTTTCTGTTTAAAAAGAAAAAACCAACTATTTTTACACAAGTCTTTACATAGTAAATAGCATTACTTATATAATACTGAAGATTTAAACTACTATTTATTTTTTATTAAAGGGATAAAACATAAAAGAAAGGATTTTTTTATCTATGCGTAAAGAATTGAAATCAAAGTCTAGACGTAAGTGGTTGTTAGGTGGTTCGTTAGCTTTTGCTTCTGTCGCATTATTGACAACTGGTTTTGCTACTTGGGTTATCGGTACACAAAAGACCTCTGGAGATGGTAAAGTTAATATTGGTGTTGATACAGCCAAAGAGTAAGCGTTAAAGATATCCTCCTTTAAAATTCGA
>ULON01011031.1_pt1 | contig 15577 bp, 14 predicted proteins | sample 1952571 | NCBI WGS metagenome assembly ULON01 (sample SAMEA4835603, study PRJEB28245) | human gut metagenome | biome: gut microbiome; material: fecal sample | place: Denmark | collected 2008
TGACTTCATTGGCAAATGCTGCAAATGAAGGAAGATAAGTTTCTTAATTCTTGACAGTTTCATAGTTTTATAGTTTCTTTTATTGTGTTTTCAATTTGCCTTGCAACGCTTGACGCCATAAAATGTTCTTTGGCGTATTGTGCGTTATATGCGCCGACCTTTCGTGCCAACTCCTTGTCCTTTATGTACGGAACCATTGCGTCGGCAAAATCTTTCGGTTCAAGGGAGTCCGTTATAAATCCCATTTTGTCGTTTTTGAAAAAGTCAACAAGACCGCCGACATTCCTTGTCAAGATCGGCAAGCCGAAAGCCATTGCTTCAAGAACTACCGTTGGCATTCCTTCTCCATGAGTCGTTAATAATAATAATAATGCGTTTTTATACTCATTCTTAAGGGCTTCACCTGCCAATCTGCCCGTAAATATTACATCAGACAAATCTTTGTCAGCAACATATTTTTTCAGAGGTTTAAGTTCCGATCCATCACCAACGAAAGTCAGAGTCAAGTCGCTGTACTTTTGTTTTAAAATGGCAAAGGCATCTACCGCTTCATAAACTCCTTTTGCTTTTTCTATTCTTGACAAGAACAAGATGTTTTTGTTGCTGAAAGTCTTATCCTTCATAGGGTTGAAATTTTCGAGCAAGGCATCATCAACTTTAGTTGTTGTAAGACTTATTGGCGAAGTAACCCCCCATGACTTCATTTCCTCTTTAAAGGCATTTGCCAACACAAAAATCAGTGAGGCTTTATTAAAATGACGTACCACCCATTTCTTATTGATAGTCTTCGCATAATCCCAATTAAAACCATGAATAAACACGACTACCTTAAAGCCAAGGGCATGAGCAACATTTAAGAAAAAAAAATCACGTTTTAATGCAGAAGTTCCTAAAGATGGATTAACTAATACGACATCCGGACGAAATGTCAACAACCGGAATATAAATTTCAAACAGTCCCAAAGTAACCAATATTTTCCACTGCCACATTTTGTTGCATTACGTTTTCCGATAGTATTATACATTACATTTTCCGTCCAAAAAGCACGCAATCCTTTGTAATGACTTGCAACTCCGCCCATTAATTTTAAGGAGGGTGTATTTATTAGAATTTTCATGACAAACAGAATGTTTATATCAATATATCTCCATGCTATTTATAGGCATCGTTGGAGTTACTACAGAATAGTAATTAATTGCTCCTCCAATCTTGAATTGTGTAAAGGGGGTATGTGCCACTTTTGCAGTGTTGTTATTAACGTACTCACGCAACTTAGAAGGTAACCAGTTATAGTAAAGGTTTAGACTAAAACTATTTAAAGACTGTAAATCTACATACGCCACGATAATCGGTAATTTATAAACTTCAACAGCTTGCTGTATCTCCCAATTCAACAACCCTCTGTTTTTATTTGTTTGAGAAGAAACTATAACCAACATATTCTTAGAATTAGCCATTCGTTCTTTCAATTTCGCTTTCAATGTTTCCAAACTACTTGAGTCTCTCACACTATAAGTTTTCTCATGACTATTTACAAAATTAAAACGAACATTGTCATTTGTTTGCCATGCTTTTAGCAATTCAAAATTATGCAAGTCGCTATTGACAGGATTTACTTCTCCCTGTCCATCAAAGGCCACGTATGTGCCATTTCTATAAGTTCCCATATTTTATGTTCCTAAATTGTTAAACTCATACTTTACCTTATTTAAGGATATAAATTTCGTATCACTTTTATGAACTACAATGGTAGTTCCACCCATAGTTACATAATGGTCCACCAAACTGAAACATTGCAAAATATGACATAATGTTTTTTGTTTGGAAAGATTTAGCCCGGTCTGTCCGGAACCAATAATAGGCATATAGATAGGATGACCGCTATTATAGGTGTTTATCTTCTCCATCATAGTAAGCAGCATATAAGTATATTTCTCTGGCTGATAAATTACATGGTTGTTTTCATCAAACTCTGTCGCCACCACAAGATAGTACTGTTTGTCTTCCTCAAACAAACGGACAACTGTTCCTAACGGATATTTATCAAGTTTGCCACTTACATTTCTACGAGACGCAACGCTTCCCGATGAGAGGATACCATCTCTTGATATTGCATTGGTTATTTCATCATCTAAATTCTTTCTCGGATATTTATCACGATAATGCTGTATAAACAGTCCATGAACAGTATGCGGACCTATCACATCATGTTGCAACTGAGTGTCCAAATAGTTATTCACCGGAATGACCACGATACTTCCACGTTCTGTATCAAATAGATCACCCACCTTCACACGAATTCTACGTCTGCGAATAAAATCTATCCTAATTTCTTTTCCTGGTATTATTGAACTGAAGCCCCAAGCAATAGAAGCAAATAGGCAACACCCCCACATACAACTGCAATTAAATCGTGGCCATATACCGATAAAGATTGTCAGGATACAAGAAATGGTACCCATTGCCAACGCTACTTGCTTAAGAAAGAAATTGTAGTTACTCAGCATAAATATTTTTACATTATTAAGCATATCATTAATCATTGATTGCAGATTTCACAGTCTGATAATCCCACTCCACATTCCAAGTATTAAAGTTAAATTTCTTCATAGGCTTATGGATTCCTTTGTTCCGTAGCACTTCTGGACATTTGTTTCGGTCTACAATGATAGAATTATAAAGTATCACAATCTTAGCATTTTCTTTAATCGCCATATCGCACTCATAGTCCACATAACTACGATTATCTACAGAATGTCTCAACAAACAAGAATTTTCCCTATACCATTTACATAAATAACAAGCACCACTCCTCAGAGATTTAGTATGTTCACCAATAATAAGAACGAAAGTCTTTGAAATTCCCATTCTCATTCTCAGTGAAGCTTTTATATTGCAGTTGTTACTGTTATCTCTAGATTGTGTCAAGTTGTGTACATCAATGAAATGAAGACTCCAACGATTTCCCTCATTCCATTCGTGCAATTTATCAATGGCAGCCTTATCACCAGACCAGTCTCCGGCAAGATAAGTTTTAGTCTTGTTTTTTAAAGCCCGTATATTCATTAGTGTCCAATTTTGACGTATAGTTCAAAACCCGTCACTAGGCGGTTCCCTATAGTATTGTATATTACATTTTCCGTCCAAAAAGCACGCAATCCTTTGTAATGATTCGCAATTCCTCCCATTAATTTCAAACTGGGAGTATTGACTAAAATTTTCATTGCTTGGTATGTATATGTTATAATTTAAGCTTTGAAAGTTCTTGTGATTTTTTCACAACATCCCTTTATATATTTCCAGATGCCATACATCTTAAGCAAATCACGCATATAATCACCTGTCAGTGCATAGCGTGGTAAGGTATACAAATCTGCACTTGCCGAGATATTATTCGGCTTTGTTGAAAATGCAATTTTATAATATTTTTTTGCAGCGTTGATTTCTCTATGAGAAATGGACCCGTTGGGATAGCTAAAAGCGAAAATGCTCTTACCCGTGATTTTTTCTAATTGTTTTTGAGATTCACTAAGTTCAAAATCCAACAGATCATCTGGCAATTTGGTAAGAATCGGATGATTTATAGTATGTGACTGAATTGATATCAAAGGGTGTTTTGTAATCGTCTCAAGCTCATCAATCGTCATTGCTGATCGTTGTAAATCAGCAACTTCTGTTTTTATTTTTTTAAGTTGACTTTCAAACTCATCGTGGGGAAGATTTTTAAAATTTTGCATTTGTGTATAACCAACTTTTTTTGCAACGAATTCCCACCAAAAGTTGCCTGACATTATCGGATTAACGGCAATAAATATTGTTATATGAACATTGTACTTCTCTATAATTGGAATCAACTTTAAATTACCTTGCCAGCCATCATCGAATGATATATATGCCAATTTTCCTTTGGTATCATTCTTTTCCAATCGGCTATAAAGTTCTTCAATACTGATGAATTTATAGTTCTTTGAATGTAAATGTTTAATAATTGCCTCAAACTCTTCCTGATTTGGATTGTGAAAATATAATGGACGAATCATTATTCTTGATTTTTAAAAAGTTTTATAAAGGTTGATGTATGAGTTTCCTATAGCATTTACACCAAACATATTTTGCCCTGATATTGCATTTTTGATTCTGTTTTGCTGTTTGATCAGTTCTATTTGATTGGTATTTAAATTACTCATATCTTCTATAATCACCCCTGCGCCATATTTTTCAATATATTCTTCTGCAATATTGACACTTCCGTTATGGATTATAAATAATCCGGAAGCAGCGAATTCACTTAATTTAGATGGTGAGGCAGAATAATTTATAAATGTTCTATCTCTCCAAAGTATTCCTATGTCAGCTGCGGAAAGATATTTTGGAACGTCTTGGAATGGCACGAAAAGGCTAATGCACTTCTCATTGTCAAAAACCTTTTTAGATAAGGAGATAACCCTAATGCCTTTAGATATTAGGGTGTCGATGTTGCTTTTATCTTGTTGCCAAAGCGAATCTCCTCCACTTAGGCAAATTGCAAGCAATTCATTATCTTTAATATCATATCTGTTCCTTATTTCATTTCTATAGGAAACAGAGAATTCCATCACTTTTCCTGCAATATTGGGGTGAACACATAATCTGTATTTACAATTTGAATAGTTTTTCCGGATATACTCATTGATTGGTGTTGAAACTGAAGAAATGACAATTTGGCTAACGATTCTACTGTCAAACAGTCTTTTGTAGAAAAATTGATAATAATTAGCTTGAACTTTCAGCAATAACTTGCGAATACCGGAACACCGCATATACTTAAATTCGATTTCCCGATAAACTACCCCCCTGATATCGATTAAAATTCGATTATTAAGTCTTTGATCTATAACCATTTTTTTTATAAGGTAGCCAAGATGCTCGCTTCTTACATGAAAAAATGAATTTTCCCAATCTTTTACTTTCTTTACAGCCGAAAAAATATTTCGGATAGTCAGAAATTCGAATATTTGATATGTAGGATATGATTTAAACCATACGACATCCAAAAATGAATAATTGGATAGTTTCTTTTCAATTTCCCCTTTTTCGTTGGTATTACGATATCCCATTATCAATGCCAAAGGAATACCTTTGATGTGATAAAACTTAAGCAGTTCCAATACTTGGGACTCCAAAACAGAAACATTTCCACCTGCTATATAGATTAGCTTTTTCATCATAATTAGTTTGTTTGAGTTTTTGATATTACTATAATCGCTGTAATGAGAGTGATACTGTCAATTAGATCAGAACTCATCATCGACCTAATAAATATGGCTACTATTAAAGGAAGAGCATAAAAGTTGGATATAGTCAATAAACGAAATCGATCTGGTTTTACCACTAATGGCACAAATACAATCATAACAATCAAAAGAGTTCCAACCATACCCAATTCGCAAAATAATTCCAGAAACAGATTATGTGGATATGCTCTGGCTCCGTTTGTACTAAAGCCACCCAACCCTTTTCCTAAAATGAAGTCTGTCTCTAATATCTTGAAAGCATTATCATAGTCTCTATTAAGACTTTGGCTAAGCGTAGTTGCATTCATAGAACCCTCAATAGCTTTAGACTTTAGATTTGTAAGAATAAGTAAAGAAGCAAAAGCCAATATTACAGAAAACCAAATTTTTTTATCAAGTGATATTCTGGTATCTATAATCAAGCGGATAAACAAGATTATGAAAGTTCCAAATATTGCCTGCCGTGCTTGTGCTATCAATAATAAAATTATAAGAGGTAGCAATAGTGTTACAACATTCCTTTTTCGTAGTTTAGATAGTTCAAAAGAACTTAAAATCAAAGCAATCCCCATCATTGCAGGTATTCCAACAGAATGGTAAGTCAAAACCATATCTGTGCTTTTCTTTATAAAAGAAAATGAACTCCTAAAGAAATCCAAATCAAAAATATGTGCAGGATGTTTAAACGGATAAAAGTCAAAAGCAATATATATAAACAGTAAACTTATCAGGCATAAAAACTGAGCAAGTGCTAAAGATTGTAGTTTTGGTGATTGGCAATAAACTTTCCAGTATATAATAGAACAAAATCCAATCGAAATGATATAAATCAGTTTAAAATTGCTGTAAGAATGCTGTGGTCCATATAGGTATGCAATTAGGAAAATAATCACTAGTAATCCAAAATAGATAAACTCTTCATTTATATTCAGGCTGGATTTTATATAATTCCTTAGAAATACCAATCCTAAGAATAAACATATAAAATAAGCCGTTAAAGGAATATGCAAAACAAAGAATAAAGCACCTAACACAGGGGCAGCAAAACACATAAGAGCAAAACCTCTAGTTTCATTATTCATTGAGTATAATGAAAGTATAAATAGCGTAAATGTAATAAGCGTACCAGGAACTGCAGGAATAGGTATATAAATTAGGGTTATCATTAACCATATACCGTATGTTATCCAGCGGTTGAGCGGATTACTTAATGTATTTGTTGTATTTAAATCTGTCATATTATTAGAGGAAATTTTATCTTCCACCTATAAGTGCTTCCATTGTTTTAGGTATAAAACGCTTCAATATATTATACATTATTATGCATACGAAAAGACATACAAACGGAGTTAAGAAGTAACTTATTACCCCCCCTGAGTGCTTATATAAACCACTAATATATAGAGTTTTATCAATTAATAAACTTGCAAAGCCCCGAGGAGATGCGACAACTATGGGAATAGTATGTACAACGTAGATAAAAAAGGAAGCATTCGAGTGTTTAAAAATAAATTGATTTATATACTTGAGTTTTTTTATCATTGTATTGGCTAAAAGGAAAACTGCAATGATGCCAGTTACTTGATATATATGCCGTATACTCGTAGATATAGGCATGTTGTCGGCAGGGACAAGCATTATTAGTAATGCTATAGATAATGGAATAAGCCACTTGTAACTTTTGAAAGTATCCAGAATATCAAGTTTATTAACAGCCAGATAGCTTCCAAACACAAAAAAGAAAAGTCCTTTGACATGTATACCTGGTAGGGTTTCTATATTTAAGATAAAAGCAGCCAATAATATAGCAATACCCCATTTTTTTAAATATTTTATACCTTTATATAGCAACGGAGAAATTGCAGTTAAAATAATCAGGTCTCTTAAAAACCATAATGGGATATTGATAGGAGCTGCTAAATAAGATGAAAGCCCTAATGGATTAAAAGTGTTATTTTCGTTGATTATGAAATAGTTCCAAAAAAAACTTAGAATGTTTGAAAGTGTTGTTATTTCATCTATTGTTAAACAATCAGATGGAAGTTCTGAAATAGATAGTTTAAGTACGTACATTTTGTACAGACCGTACAAGATGCGCAGAATGATTGTTATAATAATCCATAACACATAAGGAACTAATAGCGTTTTTATCCGTTTTTTTATTTTTGATTTATATGTATCTTTATCAAATTTTTCTGTGTTAAAGAAAAAGTAATATCCTGCCGTAAAAAAGAAGAAAGGGACAGCAACAGTGCATAGATTATTGAAAAAGATTCCGATAATTGAGTATATGTTATCTGGTGATAAAGATTGCCAGTCTATGCTATAAACAGGGGTGAAATGTGGATTTAAATGGGGTGTCATGTGAATAAAGATTACCAACAAAGCCATTGGTAATCTCAACCACTTAACAATCAAAGATGTATTTATATTGTCCATTTCTAATGTTGATAAAATTTATAAAATTCTTCTCTAAGCATAGTTGGTGGATTAAGTTTTCTTATTCCGCATTTGTTTAGAAACTCTTTAATGAGAATCTTCATATATCCCTTTTTAGAATATACCCTTAATTTATTCTTTCCCCATTCAGTTTTCTTATAGTATTCAAACCAGATATCTTTATAAGGGTGTATACACTCTCTATGCCAAGGTTTGATTTTATTTGTGTAATGTATGATTACCGGGTGTTCCGCTGCCTCGTACATATCTTGCCAGCGTGATTTGTCAATATATGGATTTTTGTATAGGAATGAGAATTGCGAATTATATTTCATAGGAAGATAATAGGTATCGTCATATAGAACCGCATTCAATGCATCCTGGTCATGGAATTGCAAATTGCCTTTATGCGAATCGATATATTCAAGTACCTTATTGGGTAATTCTTTTTCTCTCCATACTTCCAAATCCATTAAAAGCAGTCCAGAGTTAAAATAACCTTTTTCTCTACTATAACCCAATCTGTTAAAGTGTCTTATGTCATCACCGGATTGGTCTATTACAACTCCTACTGCCGCATTATCCATATTGACATTATATAAATCTCTTACATTTCTGGTTACAATCATATCTGCATCCAGATAAAGGCATCTTTTCATATCTGGGGGTAGAATGTTTGCTGCAAGAATCCTGTTGTATGCCGCTGCGCTTATATACGTGTTTGTGGGACAATCTTTAAAAACAACTTCATCAACAACTACAAACGAAAGCCTTTGGTTATAGTTGTCTGCAATCTTTTGCAAGCTGTTGGTACTTTCGTTTTTCAGTCCTGCCGTAATAACATGAAATTCAATTTGCTCATTCTTGTTATTTTCAAAAACGGAAGACATAAGAACTCCACATGGCATTACAAATTTGTCGTCAATTCCACATACTATATGAATCATAATTTTTTAGATATGTGTTTAAGTTCAGGACAATTAAATAGTCTACAAATAATGGCATACGTTACCAAGCCTACTAATAGACCGACAATAAATGATATATATACATTACTGATAAGACAAATTGTTAAATATATCAACAAACACATTAGGAGTCCCCCAATATAAAAAGGCTTTAATTGCCTAATTTCTTCCTTGTAGCTGATATCTGTTATTTGTCTCACAAAATATATAATGATAATTACATCACAAACCGAATATATCAATAAAGACAGTGCGACATAAATCGCATCAAATTGAATAGCTATTAGCAGAAGAGATATACTGATTATTTTTTTTACTACTTCAGACTTAAGAGACAAGTCAGAACGACCATGAACATTCAACAATTGCCAATTAAATTTCTGAACAGGTTCCAATATGTAAGCCAAACTTAGAACTTGTAGAAAAATTATCATTGCTTCCCATTTAGTACCTAACAGTATAATAACCAAAGGTCTTGCCAGGCAGCATAAAAGAATCATTATTGGGGTTATAATAAATGATGATAGGCGTAAATATTTAAAAAACATTGTTTTAAGTTGAACACTATCGTTTTGTAATCCGCATAATACAGGATATGAAACCTGATCGATAATGGTTGCAATTTGTAAAGAAGGTGTTTTACTTAAATTATTTGCCTTTGTGTAAAGCCCCAATGCTGCGCTATTGTATATTTTTCCGATTATAAGAGAATAAATGTTAGTATATACACTGTGCAACAATCCTCCTATCATAATTTTGGAACTGAATTTGAATAACGTTCTAAATGAACTTAAGGAGAATACCAGCATCGGTTTCCATGGTTTCATTATCCATAGCCCAATCGTTGTAATAGCATTCATTATTATAATCTGCCAAACCAACGCATATGGTCCGAAATCATTATAAGCCATTATTATGCCGCATATTCCACTGATAATAACCGCAACAAGGGATATTTTAGCTTTATCTTTAAATCTAAGTTCTATTATCAATTGGGTCTGTTGTATGATAGATAATCCTTGAATTATAAGATTGAAAGCAAATAGTCTAAGAACCGGTATCAGTTCAGAAGAATCGTAGAATTTTGAAATTGGAATTGAACCAAAATATAAAACAATATAGAGAAATAATGATGCAAAATTATTAAAATGGAATATTGTTGAGAAGTCAACTTCCGTACGATTTTGTTTTTGTATAAGAGCATTCGAGAAACCACTATCTATCAGAGTTTGCGCTATTGCCATAAAAATTGACACCATAGCAACCAAGCCATAATCTGAAGGATTTAATAGACGTGCTATGATTATACTTAATATTAAATGAATAGCTTGAGTTGAAAATCTTTCAACTGCATTCCATATTAATGCGCTTTTTTGTTTTTTTGAACTAACGCTTGATGCCATGAATTATGCCTACACTTAATTTAAAGAATTGGAAACCAAATGAAAACATTATTTTTTTCATCAAAGGATAGCGTGCATTTAAGTCTATGTGATGAAAAGCCATCCTAAACATCTGATTTATTTCTTCCTGTTGAGTCTTATTAAATTGATGTTTTTCTTTCAAATATTTAATTCTTCTTGCAAACAGAGTTTGAAGAAAACGAGCATTTCCCAAACGAATAATTGAATTGTCAGTATATTCTCTTTTTATTAATTGGTTATATTTAATTTCCGTCAGTAACTTATCATAAGTTTTGACTCGGGGAGTATGGGTTACACTATTGTCATTTTTAAAATATGTATATTTTGCGTCACTGAACGCAACACGATTGGCTCTGAGTAATATAAAAAAAAAATCCACTTCATCTTGATATACATAGGAAGATGAGGTTACATCTTTTAGAAGTTCATCATACAATTCCTTTCTGCAAAGCATTCCATTGCATGCAATCATAGAACCAGAACCTTGTTTAAAGGTTAGAAAAGCAGCATCTTTTCCTGTCAGAACTTGATTGAAGTCAAACCCTTTATCTGGTACTTGGTTAAAGACTTCACCTTCAAAAGTTGTGTAATGCATGGTTGGAGAAACTATATCTGAATTTGTCTTCTTTGCCTGTATTACTAATTTTTCCAAATAAGTTGATTCAATAATGTCATCTGAATCAATGTTGCAGATCCATTCGCTATTACTTAAACTTGCTGCTTTTAATCTTGGAATCCTTGCCGATCCTGTATTTTTGATTGTAATATATTCAATGTTTTTATATTTGGAAGAATATTCATCTAATATATCCGCAGTTTTATCTGTGGAGCCGTCATTCACTACTATTAAATGCCAGTTTTTATAAGTTTGCAACAAAATGCTATCCAAAGTTGCAGGAAGCAATCTTTCAGCATTATATGCCGGCATTATAACAGTTATTTCATCTGTCACAAGATCTTTTCCCATTTTTCGTAAATGTTGTTTAGTAAAAATCTCCTACTGTCATTTAGAGCATTTAGAGAAAAATCTTTCCGCTTAGTTACCGATGACAAAAGCATTTTCAACTTGTTTGTAAAGTCTTCCTCGTCAAATCCATTGTTTGGCTTGGATATCATACCTGAATAGTTGTCAGATATAATGTCGTATGCGGCACTATAACTACCATAGACAATAGGAATAACACCAAAGTTCATACTCTCTGTTATCGTAAGTGGGAAACCTTCATAATCTGATGTCAGTAACAAAATTGAGGCTTTCTCATAAAAGCTTTTTGGGTTTTGAAAACCTACAAACTTAACAGACTGAATATTTTTATTTTCAGTAATATTTTTTAGTCTTAGTATGTCAGGACCATCTCCGACTATGGTTAATTCCCAGTCTTTATATTCAGATTGTATTTTGCCCCAGACATTTAAAATTCTTTCGATTCTTTTTTGTGTATACTCTAATCTTCCTACAAAAATTATCTGCTTTTCTTTTCGCTCGAAATTATATATAAAATCCTCATTGGCTATTGTAATAGGATTTGATATCAGTCTAATTTTTTTAAGATTCTTTAATCTAGATATCTTTTCGAATTCCGAGATAAAGGATTCTGATAAGAGAATATATAAATCGCTATTTTTATACACCTTCCGATAAGAGTATGCCAGTTTTAGAATATTCTTATAATACTTTAACTTGCCAGTAATATTATGTTTATATCTGAACTTCAATCCAAAACTTGGAGTATTGTGCAGTACTGATATAATCTTAATATTTAAATCTTTTGACGCATTTTTTATCAAAGCTGTTGTTCTGAATAAATGTCCACTTTGATTAATAATAACATCAACATTTTTGTCAATCAGAAAGTTCCTTAATTGAATTATCGCTTCTTTTGTACTTAATGTATGAGAATCTATTACTGAAACACCAATTCTGGAGTTTAATATAGGGTGTATTTCTTCTCCTTTTGATGGTGTAAGAGTTAAAACATTGCAATTATGTCCTTCTTGCACGAATTTATTTGACAATACATGAGTAACGGTTTGAACGCCACCTATTTTATAGTATTGTAATATAAATAGTATATTCATAATTGAGGAATAGTGCTGAATTAAAATTTTAATTCAGCACTTGATTAGGGCTTTAGTTATTTTTGAAAATTCCACAGAAATCCAATATCACCTTATCCTCCCGCCATTCCAGCTCTTTGAACGGTGTGTGTGCAGTCAAGAATACCACTATATCTGCTTTGTCGTAAGCCTCTTTATAATCAGTCAGTTTAAACACGTTATGCTCTTTTACATTCGGTTCTACAACCAAAATGTCGGCATTATTACAGCTCTGCATCACTTTCGTGGTAATATATTTCGCCGGACTTTCACGCAAATCGTCAATGTTTGGTTTGAATGCCAATCCCATCATAGCTACAACTGGCTTACGGTGATTCTTCAACTCAAACTCCAACATGGCGTTCTTCACTTTTTCGGCGCACCAGAAACTCTTGTAGTTGTTTATATCACGAGCATCGCTGATTAACTTGCTTTCTGCCGGGAAATCAGCGGTGATAAAGTATGGATCTACCGCAATACAATGACCTCCTACACCGCAACCGGGTTGCAGGATATTTACACGCGGATGCTTGTTGGCAAGGTTGATAAGTTCCCAAACATTGATACCCGCCTTATCGCAAATCAAGGAAAGTTCATTAGCAAAGGCAATCTGTACATCACGACTGGAGTTCTCCGTCAGTTTACACATCTCCGCTGTGCGACAGTTAGTCTTGTGAAGTGTGCCCTGTACAAATTGCGAATAGAACCCAATGGCCTTGTCAGTAGATTCAGGATTCAAGCCACCGATAACACGATCGTTATGCACCAATTCATATATGACATTGCCTGGTAGTACACGTTCCGGACAATAGGCTATGAAAATCTTACCTTCCAATTCCGGACGTTCACCAAAAATGATGCGTGCCATAGCCTCTGTAGTTCCTACAGGTGAAGTGGATTCTATTACATAAAGATCCCCTTTTTTCAACAACGGCAATACGGCACGGGTAGCAGCTTCCACATAGCTCACATCCGGTTCATGGTTTCCCTTGAAAGGGGTAGGCACTACTATAAAATAAGCATCGCTTACTTCCGGTGTAACAGAAGCCTTCAACATACCAACTTTCACTACTTCCTGTAACATTTCCTCCATACCGGGTTCAATAATGTGCAGATGTCCCGCATTAGTCATTTCCACGACATGGGGATTGATATCAACTCCTGTTATTTGAATACCGTGCTTTGCGGCAATAATGGCTGTGGGTAGTCCGATGTAACCCAAGCCCATGAAACATGCTTTCATTTATCTTTGTATTAAATATTAAATCATTCATTTACATAAAAAAACACATATCAGGTCAAAGTCTTCCCGAATATAAATACGCTATATTTTACACACATTCTTCAAGAAAGACAGATTGTCTATTTTGTGCTTACAAGCTGTCACATAAAAAATAAGGGAGTGAACATCATTTCCTCCTAAATCATACATTCCTGCTTTTAATAATATTTTTGCTTTCTTTTCTATGTGCTTACCATACATTCCGACCAATGACGGTATATTTAGTTGAAAAGAAATTTGGTTATCTTTCAATATTTTATAATCCTTCATCCGCATATACTCATATCGTTCCGGATGGGCCAACAAAGGATGATAACCTTTCTTTTGGATGCGTTGCAAAATAGACAGTAATCCCATTGGTGGATTGAAATAAGAGGTTTCCACTAACAGATAATGTTTTCCTTCCTCAAAGGGTAACAAGTCATCCTTTTCCAACCGTTCCTCAAAAAGGTTATCCATCATATATTCCGCTGCCAAAGCCAATTCGATCTTTCCATGATACATTTGCTTTAATTCTTGGAACTTCTGTTGCAGATCCACTGTTTCATTGGGTATGTCTTCCATTATATGGGGGGTAAGCCAAACCTTACGAACGCCTAAACGTTCCATTTCTTCCAATATCGCCAACGACTCTTCCAACGTTTTCACCCCATCATCTACCCCGGGAAGAAGATGGCTGTGGCAATCAGTGAAACCACGGAAAAAACCGCTTTCCGCTAATACTTTTTTCTGTCGGAAAAAACACATTTCTGTTGACTGTTGGGAATAATAGCAAACAGTTTCCTTGTTTATTTTGGAATACCCCTCTATTTTGTGTTGCCGTAATAAGAGTCATACCCATTGTGGTAACCATAGCGGTAACCATAGCGTCCACCTGTACTTTCCGTACCATTCAATATCACCGAAAGGTTTTTGAACCGCTTTTCTTGATAAATACTTTCCAATTCAGGTAACAGTGAGCGGTCCAATAATCCCGCCCGTACCACAAAGAGTGTCCGGTCGGCATATTGCTCGATTATTTGTGTATCTGCCACAATATCAATCGGCGGGCAATCAATAAAGATATAGTCATACTCATCGCGTAAGTCTTGCATCAAGGTTGCCAGACTTCCATCCTCCAACAATTCCGTCGGATTAGGAGGAATGGTTCCTACTGGAATTATATGCAGATTAGGATACTTTTTGTCTATCACAAGCAACTCGTTCCAAACGACTTCCTTGTTTCCCAAGTAGTCACTTAAACCTTTCTTAGGCGACCCTACATAAGCCGAAACCGTTCCATGTCGCAAGTCCCCGTCTATCACCAATACTTTTTTTCCCTTAATGGCAAAACTCATGGCGATGTTCATGGACAGAAAACTTTTTCCACTACCCGGATTAAAAGAGGTTTCTATAAATACTTTCTGCTCGGTATTCTTGCTTTTCATAAAGTCCACGTTGGAGCGAAGCACACGAAAAGCTTCGTTGATAATATTCCGGTTACCCTCTTCCACCACAATTGCATATTCCGAAAATTTATTCTTCTTTTTTTTGTTTCGGAAATATAACGGTATTTCACCCAAATAGGGCACACTCAAATTCTCCAAATCTTTCTTACCCCGAACCTTGGTGTTCATGTTTTCTTGCATAAAGATAATAACTGCCGGTACTAAAAGCCCGAGAGCAAGAGCCACCAATAAAATGTTTTTCTTATTTGGTGCCGTTGGTAAAGCACTGCCACGTGGAGCTGTAATCATTCGCGTATTATAAGCGGTAAACGCTTGTGACAGTTCATTCTCTTCACGCTTCTGGAGCAAATATAGGTATAACTCTTCCTTTACTTTTTGTTGACGTTCTACCGATAACAAGTATTTGGCCTGACTCGGATTAGAAGCCAACTGTTGAGTTGTTGTTGCTTCCTGTTGGCGAATACTGCGTATCTGAGTATTTAACGATACGATCAGATTATCAACCGATTGAAGAATCGTACGTTTCATACTCTGCATTGAGTTCCCTAAATCTTTCACCAACGGGTTTTTCTCGCTACTGTTGGCTATCAGCCGGTTGCGATCCAACACCATCTTGTTGTATTCTCCGATTTGACTTTCGATATT
>ULON01015731.1_pt1 | contig 14733 bp, 10 predicted proteins | sample 1952571 | NCBI WGS metagenome assembly ULON01 (sample SAMEA4835603, study PRJEB28245) | human gut metagenome | biome: gut microbiome; material: fecal sample | place: Denmark | collected 2008
GAGGCCTGTCTGGTATCTCTAACCCATTGTAACCTCGACTGTAACATCGTGTCCGGTTCCGTTAATAGCCGGAATCATATTGCCATCAATAGTAGCGCCATCCACGATGAGCTTTGTCACACCCTTTTGTACGTGGGCAGGATTTCTGACCGTAATGTGGTAAGTATTGCCACGGAACTTACGCTTAGCTGTAAAGCCGTCCATAGTGTCAGGAATACAAGGATCTATGATAAGACCATCGTAGTCAGGACGTATACCGAGGATGTACTGTGAGACATCGAGGAAGGTCCATGCAGCAGTACCTGTCAGCCAGCTGTTCTTTGCTTCACCAAAGTTAGGAGCGTCTTTACCGGCAATCATCTGGCTGTATACATAAGGCTCGGTGCGGTGAATTTCGCTGATATCCTCAATGTATGCAGGACAGGTCCGGGTGTATACCTGCCATGCTCTGTTTCCACGGCCGATAACAGTCTCAGCTATAGAAATCCAAGGATTGTTGTGGCAGAAGATGCCGGCATTCTCCTTGTATCCCGGTGGATAAGAAGAGATTTCACCAAGCTCCACATGATATCTGTGGTAAGGCGGCTGCAAGAGCACGATGCCATATTTAGTATCAAGATATTTCTCAACAGACTGCATTGCCTTAAGGCAGAGTCCTTCATCCTTTCCGATTTCAGCGATAACACAAAAGCCCTGTGGCTCAATAAAGATTTTTCCATCCTCACATTCCTTGGAACCAATCTTGTGCTTATAGTGGTCGTAAGCACGAAGATACCACTCGCCATCCCAGCCGGCATCCATGACGGTCTTTTCCATCTGTTCAATAGCCTTTTGGGCTGTATCAGCCTCGTCGCAAAGTCCCTTGTGTCTGCAGATTTTTACATAGTCTTTTCCATATTTTACAAACATGCCTGCGATAAAAACAGATTCGGCATTAGGTCCTTCAGATGGTCCAAAGGTCTGGAAGGACTCACCAGGCTCCTCGGAGAAGCAGTTTAAGTTCAGACAATCGTTCCAGTCAGCACGTCCAATCTGTGGCAGACCATGAGGTCCGAGATGATTGATTGTATAGTTGAAGGAGCGGCGCAGATGCTCCATAAAGTCAGTTGCCTTTGAAGGATCGCTGTCATATGGTGTTGACTCGTCAAGAATAGAGTAGTCGCCTGTCTCCTTGATGTAAGCAGCGGCAGCAGCGATAAGCCACAGAGGGTCATCGTTGAAGCCTGATCCTATGTCGGCATTGCCCTTTTTGGTGAGCGGCTGGTACTGATGATAAGCAGAGCCGTCCTCAAACTGTGTGGCTGCGATGTCGAGTATTCTCTCCCTGGCTCTGTCAGGAATCAGATGCACGAAGCCAAGCAGATCCTGACAGGAATCCCTAAAGCCCATGCCTCGTCCGATGCCTGATTCAAAATAAGAAGCAGAGCGGCTCATGTTAAAGGTAACCATGCACTGATACTGATGCCATACATTTACCATGCGGTCAAGCTTTTCCTCCGATGAAGAGATACTAAAGTGACCAAGCAGCTTATCCCAGTAAGCCTTAAGCTCTGCTAAAGCAGCGTCGGCTTTTTCGGTGGTGTCAAATCTTGCAAGGAGTGCATCGGCAGGAGCTCGGTTTATGATTCCATCCTCAGCGCGTCCAACCCATTTTTCGTTCACAGGGTTTTCTACATATCCAAGTACAAATATATATGTTTTTTCTTCGCCCGGCTCAAGAGCTACCTTCAGGTGATGAGAGCCGACAGGAGCCCAGCCGCTTGCAACAGAGTTCTTAGACTGATCATTTACTACAACGGAAGGCGCGCTGTTTTCGCCGTAGGCACCTAAGAATGAATCCCTGTCTGTGTCAAATCCGTCAACAGAGGCATTTACAGCATATACAGCATAGTGATTGCGGCGTTCTCTGTATTCTGTCTTGTGGAAGAGCTGAGAGCCACCGACGTGAATCTCAACCTCTCCGGTAGAGAAGTTACGCTGGAAGTTGGTCATGTCATCCATGGCATTCCACAGACAGAACTCTACATATGAGAAAACCGAAAAGTCTTTTTTCTTATCAGATGTGTTTTTTAATGTGAGCTTATTGATCTCGCAGGTAGAGCCCATAGGAACAAAGTCGGTAAGCTGAGCCATTAAGCCGTTTTTTACTCCTGTGAAAACAGAATAGCCCATGCCATGACGGCATTCGTATGAGTCAAGCTCGGTCTTAGAAGGCATCCAGCCCGGATTCCAGATTGTGTCGCCATCCTTTATATAGTAGTAGTGTCCGTTGCTGTCGTATGGCACGTTGTTGTAGCGGTATCTGGTGAGACGCAGAAGCTTTGCATCCTTATAGAAGCTGTAGCCACCGCAGGTATTTGATACCAGAGAAAAGAAATTCTCACATCCGAGGTAGTTGATCCATGGTAACGGAGTCCTTGGAGAGGTGATGACGTACTCTTTGTTTTGATCATCGAAGTGTCCAAATTTCATATATAAAATCTCCTTTTTTATTAAATATACGCAAACGTTTAAGCTGTTTATATATAGAAGTATATAATGCGAATATCTAAAAATCAAGCATAAAACAATAAAAAATAATGCTTTTATGACATATATACAAAGAAAACTGCATATTATAGTTAAAAATGCTGATGAGATAATATCACTTAAGTAATTATAATTGTATAATAATTAAGATCAAAGGCGTAATCGTTTTAAATACATAACATAACACTATACAAAATGCATAATAAAAGATAATAAAAAGTGTTAAAAATGTTGAAAATGTAAATTAGGGGTTGCAATAATAATGAATTGTGGTATAGTGAAGATACGAAAACGATTAAGAAACCAATTCGAAATGAGGAAACGATATGGTATCACTGAAAGACATAGCACAAAGATGTGGTGTTTCGACAGCGACAGTAAGCAAGGCATTACATGACCAGAAGGATATTGGCGCTGAGACCAAAAACAGAATAAAGAAGATAGCTAAGGAAATGGGATATCTTCCTAATGCTGCGGCCAGAGTTCTTAAGACAAACGAGTCGAACAACATCGGAGTACTGTATTTCGATGAGGCGGCGATGGGGCTTACGCATGAGTATTTTGCCGGAGTGCTAAACGGAATCAAGGCACAGGCTGAGATGCTTGGATATGATATTACATTTATCAATACAAGTCCGGTCGGAAAAAAATTATCATACCTGGAGCACTGTAAGTACAGAAATTTCGATGGAGTCGTAATCGTATGTGCAAGGTTTCAGGACAATGAGGTGCAGGAACTGATGAGCAGCGACATACCGGTGGTCACAATTGACTACGTACACTATAGCTGTTCGGCAGTATGTTCCAACAATGTAAAGTGTATGGGCGAGCTGCTTGATTACATAATAAGCATGGGACATAAGAAAATCGCTTACATACATGGACAGGATTTTTCGAGTGTTACACGTGACAGGCTGGCAGCATATTACAGGGCACTTGAGAAGCATGGAATAGATATTCCTGAGGAGTATGTCAGGGAAGCAAGGTATCTGGAAACAGAGGATGTTGCAAATCAGACAGAATATTTACTCGATTTACCTGACAAACCTACATGTATCATCTATCCGGATGACACGGCGGCAATCGGAGGCATCAATGTTATAAGAAGCAGAGGGCTTAGGATTCCGGAGGATATATCAATAGCAGGATACGATGGTACAAGAGTTTCACAGATGCTAAGCCCGAAGCTCACCACTATCAGACAGGACACTGACAAGATAGGCAGGGAGGCAGCGGACAGGTTGATAAGCATCATTAAAAAGCCTAAAACAGCACTTGTGGAGAGAGCTGTTGTTGAAGGAATTTTGCTGGAGGGGGAATCCGTAGGCAGAATTTAATATATTTTACTACTTTTTTACTAACATTTACTAACAGGTTTAAACCTGAAGCGAGAAGGAGGATTTTTCTATGAAAAAGAAACTCGTAAGCGCATTACTTTGCGCAACAATGGCAGCATCATTACTGGCAGGCTGTGGCAGCGGAGATACATCCGACACAGGAAGCTCTGGCAAGAAAGGCGATGCAAAAACTGAAGTGACAAACGATGGCAAGATTCTCAATATCTATTGCTGGAATGATGAATTCCAGAGCCGTATCACAGACCACTATCCTGATTACAAGAAGGTGGATGCAACACATGGCAAAATCGGAGATATTGATGTAGTCTGGAATATCACACCTAGTGAGAACAATGCGTACCAGAACAACCTTGATGAGACACTTTTGAAGCAGGCTGATGCATCGGCAGATGACAAGATTGACCTCTTCCTGGTAGAGGCTGATTACGCACCTAAGTATGTAGATTCTGATTACACAATGCCAATCAAGGATCTGGGAATCACAGACAGCGATATCTCTAAGCAGTATAAGTACACACAGGATGTCGTTACTGATTCTGAGGGCAACCTGAAGGGTCTTTCATGGCAGGGATGCCCGGGTGTTCTCTTCTACAACAGAGCAGCAGCAAAAGAGGTACTTGGAACAGATGATCCGGATGAGGTTCAGAAGTCAGTATCTGACTGGGATGCCTTCAATGCTACAGCTGAGAAGATGAAAGCAGCAGGCTACAAGATGACATCTACAGCAAACGATACATACCGTGTATACTCTAACAACGTTTCTAAGAAATGGGTCAGCGATGACAAGAAAATCCAGATTGATGACAACATCATGAAGTGGGTTGATGATTCTAAGAAACTTGTAGACGCAGGCGAGACGGGAACAGCAGATCTATGGTCAGATGACTGGAAGAAGGGCTTCTATCCTGAAGGAAAAGTATTCTCATACTTTGGACCTGCATGGTTAGTAAACTTCTCAATGGCAGCAGATGAGTCCGGCTCTATCGGAAACCAGGGCGGCTGGGGTGCAGCTCAGGGACCACAGGGCTTCTTCTGGGGCGGCACATGGATCTGTGCAGCAGCGGGAACAGACAATGCTGACCTTGTAAAGGACATCATGCTCAAGATGACAACAGACGATGATATCATGAAGGATATCGTTGTAAAGGATGACGATTTCGTAAACAACAGCACAGTTATGGATGGTCTTGCAGACGGAACAATCATGGGCAAGGACGACAAGCCTTACACAAGTACAATACTTGGTGGACAGAATCCGTTACCAATGTATATAGCCGGTGTTAAGACTCTCGATTTAAGCAACCTTTCAGCTTATGACCAGGGCTGCAACGAGGAGTTCCAGAAGGCTATGAAGGATTACTTCGAAGGAAACTGCGATAAGGATACAGCTATTGAGACATTCAAGAAGGCAGTTTGTGAGAAATATCCTGACATCTCAGAATAAGATAGTTTATGAATTGACCATACAACTAACAATATAAAATAATAAATACCCTGTCTGCCTTGCGTAAGCAGGCAGGCGGGGTATTCTTTTTAAAAATCAAAGTTAATCAGTTAACAGCATTACATCACCATTGACTACAATACCAGTTGGGAGGTAGGTATTATGAAAAAGAGTGGAGGTAAAGCGGTCAGATATAATAAATGGGGCTATATATTTCTGATTCCGTTTATCGTTGTATACGTAGTATTTCAGCTGGTACCGTTAATCACTACAATTTACAACAGTTTTTTTGAAAATTATATGTCCGGTCTTACACAAGTAGGACCAAATTTTGTTGGATTTGAAAATTATGAAAAATTGTTCACATCCGGTGATATCTGGCAGTATTTTAAGAACACAATGGTTCTTTGGATTATGTGCTTCATACCGCAGATATTCTTATCACTGCTCCTTGGAGCATGGTTTTCGGATGTCAGCCTAAAGCTCAAGGGAACAAGATTTTTTAAAACAGTTATATATCTGCCAAATCTGATTATGGCTTCAGCATTTTCACTGTTATTCTTTACATTGTTTGCTGATGGGGGACCGATAAACAATCTGCTTATGCAGATAGGCTTTATTTCAGAGCCGTACAAGTTCCTGTCGCATGTGGGCAGTACAAGAGGACTCATTGCTTTGATGAACTGCCTGATGTGGTTTGGTAATACAACCATCCTGCTTATGGCAGGTATGCTTGGAATCGATACATCACTTTTTGAGGCAGCAGAGGTGGATGGAGCAACATCTACACAGGTGTTCTTTAAGATAACACTTCCGCTCCTTAGGCCGATACTGATATATGTAATCATTACATCACTTATCGGCGGCTTACAGCTCTTTGATGTACCACAGATTTTGACAAACGGAACCGGTAATCCGGTCAGATCAAGCATGACACTTATCATGTACTTAAACAAACGTCTGTACAGTAAAGATTATGGAATGTCCGGTGCATTGTCAGTCATACTGTTTATCATCACGGCAATACTTAGTATAGCGGTATTCAAGCTCAGCGGCAACGATGATAAGAGAAAGGAGTAGGTCGATATGGCAGCAAATGTAAACAAAAAAAATAAAGGTATGGGAATACATGCCAGACGTGCTTTAGCATATATCGTGCTTGTAATAATCTCTTTCTTCTGTCTGTTCTGGTTTTACGTAATGATAATCAATGCAACCAGGTCAAATGGAGAGCTTCAGGCAGGATTTACTGCAATTCCGAGTGCACATCTGCTTGATAACTGGAACTCACTCTTACATGACACACTTCCGGTCATAAGAGGTATGTTTAACAGCCTTTTTGTAGCAGCCTGCAGTGCAGTACTATGTGTATATTTTTCGACCATGACAGCATATGCTATACATGCATATGAGTTTAAAGCCAAGAAATTCATCTCTACATTCATACTGATGGTTATGATGATTCCTACACAGGTTACAGCACTTGGATTTGTTAAATTAGTAACAGGCATGGGACTGATGGATTCATTTATTCCACTCATAGTTCCGACCATTGCTGCACCTGTCACATATTTTTACATGAAGCAGTATATGGAGAGCTCACTTCCATTGTCTCTGATTGAGGCAGCGAGAATTGACGGCTCCGGAGAGTTTAGGACGTTTAATCATATCGTGCTTCCACTGATGAAGCCGGCAATAGCAGTACAGGCAATTTTCTCATTTGTAAGCAGCTGGAACAATTACTTCACTCCGGCACTTATATTACACGAAAATAACAAGAAGACACTTCCAATCCTGTTAGCACAGCTTAGAAGTGCAGACTTCTTAAAGTTTGATATGGGAAAGGTATATATGATGATTACATTCTCTATCCTTCCTGTAATAGTTGTTTACCTTATTCTTTCAAAGCACATCGTAGGTGGTGTTGCCATGGGAAGTGTGAAGGGCTGATACAGACCATTAACTAAAACTATTTTCTTTTATATTTTTCCCTTCATCTTAAAAGGACCGCTCATCCGGGCGGTCCTTTTTTGCGAGCAAAATGGCAGACGTTTTGTTTATCCCCTCTTGACAGAATACGTTATACTATAAGTATGAACGATAAGAAACAAGGAATAATATATATCATAATGGCAGGATTCTTTTTTGCCCTGATGACATTTTTTGTGAGAATGTCGGGAGATTTGCCGACCATGCAGAAGGCCTTTTTCAGGAATGCGGTAGCAGCGGTAGCGGCTGTTATCTTACTTGCAAAAAGTGATGAAGGCTTCAAAATAAAAAAGGATAGCTGGAAAGGACTTTTTCTGCGAAGCTTCTTTGGAACAACAGGGCTTATATGCAATTTCTATGCAGTTGACCATCTGGCCATCGCAGATGCCAATATTCTAAACAAATTGTCACCGTTTTTTGCCATAATTATGTCATATTTTGTGCTTAAGGAGAAAGCAAACAAGACAGAGTGGCTGTGCGTGGTGACGGCGTTTATAGGTGCTGTTTTTGTGGTGAAGCCATCCATGAATATGCAGTTTTTAAATGCCATGATTGGTGTAATAGGAGGTTTTGGCGCAGGTGTAGCGTATACATTTGTGCGAAAGCTCGGTAAGCAGGGAGAGAGAGGACCTGTGATAGTCATGTGCTTTTCGGTATTTTCATGTATAGTGACGGCTCCGTTTCTGTTTGTCGGAGCAAAGCCTATGAGTGTATATCAGATTGTCATGCTGCTTTTTGCAGGAGCTGCCGCTACAGGCGGACAGCTTTCAATCACGAAGGCATACACCAAGGCACCTGCAAAGGAGATATCGGTGTTCGACTATTCGCAGGTTATCTTTGCCGCTCTGCTGGGCTTTGTCTTTTTGCAACAGATACCGGACTATCTAAGTGTGATAGGATATGTTATAATAATAGGCAGTGCAATTTTTAAATGGAACTATAATCTCAGATACGAGGAAAAAGTATGAACTACGCAGGAATAAAATATTGTGACATAGCGAACGGACTGGGCTGCCGCACTGTACTTTTTGTATCAGGCTGCAGAAATCACTGTAAGGGCTGTTTTCAGCCGCAGACATGGGAATTTGACTATGGAGAGCCGTTTGATGAACAGATACAAAACGAGATACTCGACTCGCTTAAGCCTTCCTATGTGCAGGGAATTACTCTTTTAGGCGGTGATCCTTTTGAGGAGGAGAATCAGGAGGCACTTGTGCCGTTTATGAGAAGAGTTAAGGAGCGCTATCCAAATAAGGATGTGTGGGCTTACACAGGCTATCTGTACGAAGAACTGTTAGAAAACGGACGCAAGCACACAGAGTATACGGATGAGCTTTTATCTATGATAGATGTCCTGGTAGATGGTCCGTTTATAGAGGAACAGAAGGATATCACGCTCAAATTCAAGGGCTCTGCAAACCAGCGTGTGATAGACATGGAAAAGACAAGAGCGACAGGAGAGGTGTCCATACTGGAATTTACGAAAATATGATTAGAGGATTTGAAATGAAGAAAAAATGCGACAAATTATTAGGAATACTGTGCTATGCGCTTGGAATTTTAGCGGCGCTTTATGTGGGAGGTTATCTTATGCTGATTTAGCCTATTCATGTGATTATCATAGCATTTGGCAATGATATGCTGACACTTCCACTCTTGCTTAAGAGTATCATAAAGATAGCATTTTCTACGACATTTGCAGGGCTTGTGTGGTGCATCGGATACATAGGCTACAACTTTTTTAAGGGAAATGAGGACCCTGACTGGGCGGCTATAGAAGCGCGCTTCAGAAATAAGCACAGTGATACAACAAACGAAGATTTACTGAAGGAGAGAGAAGTATGATAGTCCGTGTACCTGATTATTTTTCAGAGTTTAGCTGTATAGCCGGAGAATGCAAGGATAGCTGCTGTCTGGGCTGGGAAATTGATATTGATGAGGATTCATATGAGTATTATCAGACACTGCCAGGAGAGGTCGGAGAACGTCTGAGAAAGGGCATGTATGAGACGGAGGATGGCGGGCACGGCATCCGTACAAACAATTGCGGGCGCTGCATTATGCTAAATGACAAGAATCTGTGTGATTTGTACATAGCAGCTGGCGAGGCATCGCTTAGTGAGGTGTGCACCGATTTTCCAAGGTTTGGCATAGAGTACAGAAACGTGGAGCAGAAGTGCCTGAGCCTTGCGTGCGAGGAGGTCTGCCGTATATTTTTCAGCAAAACAAAGCCTGTTAAGTTTGTAGAGCAGGAGCTTTTTGGCGACAGCGATGATGACCAGGGAGTCACAGAGGAAGAGGCAGCATTTTTTGAGGAGGTGCAGCGCGAGCTGATTGCCATACTCCAGGACAGGACAAAGCCAATCGGAGTACGCGTGGATGAGTACCTTGACAGGGCAAACGAGTACCAGAAGAAGCTGAGCCAAAACGATGTTGAAAAGCATATAGACTGGCTTTCGTTTAATGATTTTTCGTTTGAGCATTTTGATATCCGCTTCGGTATCATCAATGAGATGGAATTATTGCGCCAGGTATGGCAGGATTTCAAGGATGATATGCAGACAGTCCTCACAGAGGCTGATTATGAAAAACGCATGAAGGAGTACATGGCTAGCGGCGATTACCGTGAAAACGATATTGAGCAGCTTCTTGTATACTTTACATTCAGATATATCATGAATGCCATCTATGACTCAAATATCATGGTTTATGCATATTTAAGCGTCATGTTTACCATGATAGTCAGGGATATGAATGCCACACGCTTCTACAAAAATGGTGGCAGCTTCACCATAGAGGACCAGATGGAGGTGGCAAGGATCTTCTCAAAGGAAGTGGAGCATTCCGAGGAAAATGTGGAGGCCGCCAAGGAAGAAATTATCTGGGGATAGTTGATTTAGAGATTAAATATATAATTAAAAAACAGTATAATTTTTTAGTTTTTGATTTTAGATTTTTAGTTTTTGGTTTTTAGTTTTCAAAAGAAGCTTGCACAGAAATGTGCAGGCTCTTTTTGTGTGAAATAATATGAGGCTTCCACCATTATGCCATATAATCATGTCATATATAAGAAACGACTTAAAAAATAATTCACAAAATTTCAAATGAAAAATTATCTATTATATCTAGGACCTTTAGTACTAAAAAAATTTCACATATGTTACATAAAAATGAATAAATAGTAAAATTTACCAAAATTTTGTAAAGTAATTCTCTGTTTATCCCAATAGTCGAAAACCAACGAAAATATTATAATATAAGTACGAAAACGTGCGAAAGGGAATTTTCGTACAAACAAAATAAGAAAAGGAGAGGAAATATGAGAAAGTTAAAAGAACGCTTTCACAGAAAACATGGCATATTCCGCCAGGTATTCAGTTTGATACTGGTATTGGCGATGATTATGACTATGATTCCGTCAATCGGAGGAATGGCAACTGCGTATGCGGATGACGGAAAGGTTAGTATTACACTTCATTTCAAAAACTATGGTAACTGGAATGAGGTAGCAACAAAAGCAACTGAAACAGAAAACTGGACTTCTATTAGTGGTTATGAACAGTATAATGCATGGCCAGGTGTGGTATTGAGTGAAGATACAGAACACAAGGGTTATTATACATTGACTGTTACAAAAGAAACTGATACTCAGTTTAATTGTATTTTTAATAATAATGGAAATAATAGTCAGACTAGCAACATTATTATCTCGGCATCTGAACTGGCTGGAAAAACTTCTTATGAAGGTTGGGTAATTGATTCAAGTGGAGAAATTCTAAAAAGTGCACCAAATTCATGGACAACTCCGGGGGCTTCAGATCTTAGCTATGTAAGCCCGGAAGTAAACGGACGTAAAGTTACATTTAGAGTTCCTGGTTCAAAGTTTCCAGGAGCAGAAAAAGTTACAGTTCCAGGTGATATGAATAACTGGAAGGAGAAAGAAGCAGACGGTTCATATGTATTAACAAAAAATGATGCAGGAATGTGGACTGGAACATTTACCATGGCACCAGGAGTCTATGGCTATAAATTTGTTGCAAATGAGTCATGGAATAGTAGCATGACAGATCCAGCAAATTCTGCAACAACGGATGGTAACAGCAAACTTGTAGTTCCGGGACTTGAGGACAAAGTAATCGATGCCGTTAAAAAGAATGAGGCAACTAAATTACCTGCTACGTTAAAATGTTATGCGAAAGATGGTACTGTAACAGATGCACCAGTTGATTACAGCTTGAAAGCAGAAAATGAAAATGTTTCACTTTCTGGAAATACTATCACTGTAAAAGGTGCATATGCTGAAAAAACATTAGCATTAGATGCTAAAACAGCAGACGGAAAACAGTCTACAGTGACATTAAATCTTGTTGACAAGACCTATACCTATACAATTTACTATTATGATTTTAATGAAGCTCATATGAGTACATCAGCAGCAGATTTATGGTTATGGGAGACAAGTGGTGCTGGTGCAAAAGAAGGAACACCATTTACCAGTACTGAAAAGCTGTCAGATGGAAATACATGGTTAAAAACTGTAGTTACACTTTCTTATACAAATGTGAGTATTATTCCAAGAGCTGCAGGAGGCTGGTCTTGGCAGAGCAATACAATTGAATATGTAAACACAGATGGAAAGGGAAATGTAACTCTTTACATTACATCAAACGGTAAAGAAGCATACACAAGTATTCCAGAGCTTGTAGCGCCAAGAGAGCGTTATGTAATGGTAGAATATGACAGACCAGCCGGTGACTATGATGGTTGGAATATCTTTACATGGAACAGTGGATTTGGAGATAAGGTTACTGTTAACTTCCAGAAAATGAACGGCAAGATGGTAGCTAAGATTCCGGTAAAAGATACTACAGCAGATATGATGTTATCTTTCTGTATGAGAAGAAGCACAGCAGATAATGAATGGGCTGATAAAGATGGTGGAGACCATTATGTAAGTGTACCGGCAAATCAGAATGTTGTAAAAGCAAAATTCGTACAGGGTGAGGGAATCACAGAGGTTCTTCCATCAAATATTGGATGTGTGTTGGATGGTGAGAATGGACAGATTCATTTCTATTACAGAGATGATGAGATGGTTGCTGCTAAAAATACACAGAAATCTATTGCAGATAGGGTAAGCGTTACAATAAATGGTAAAGAAAATAAAATGGCTTATGATGCTGCAAACGAGAGATTTTACTATGACTTAACTGATATCAAGACAGGAGATTACTGTTACTACTATACAGTAGATGGTAAAGAGAAGCTTGATGCATTTAATGAAAAGACAAAAGATTATAAAGGAAAGAAATGTAGCTACCGCTTCTATAAGAAGTTTGATGCAGCTATTACGGCAGAATTGTCTAAAGCTTCAATGGATTACAATGACAACAATGTATTGACTATAAAGACAAATCCTGCCAAGGAAGCAGATATGTCTGCATTTGAAGTAGCTACAGCAACAGTAGATTTAAGTGCACTTGGCTTAAGCAGTACCTATGCAATTGACCCAGAATTAATGGAAGTATCAATTTCATGTCTTGATACTACAACTGCTGGAAATAAGACCCTTCCGGTAACTGTAAAGGATATATACGGAAATGTATATAGAACAAGCACAAATGTTACAGTAACAGAGAGAAATAAAAAGGATGGAGATTTTGATTGGGATGAGGCAGTAATTTACTTTGCCGTAACTGATCGTTTCTTCGATGGAAACACAAGCAATAATGATGCTTATGGTGTAAAAGATTACAACACAGGTGATAAAGGTGGTTCCAGCTACCATGGTGGAGACTTTGCTGGATTAACTCAGAAGCTTGATTATCTCAAGGATTTAGGTGTAAATACTATCTGGATTACACCAATAGTGGAGAATATCACAAGTGACCAACATGATGCAGATACAGATACAGCTACCTATGGTTATCATGGTTACTGGGCTAGTGATTTCACAAAGCTTAATAAACACCTTGGAACAGAGGAAGAGTTTGCAGCACTTATTGACGCTGCACACAGCCGTGGAATGAAGCTTATGGTCGATGTGGTATTAAACCATGCAGGCTATGGCACAGAGAAGTACTTCAATAATATTCTCGAAGGTGCGGATGGAAAGAAAATAAAGATGCTTCGTGACAGCAGCAATACTGTTTCAGGAGATGACAAGCAAGATGCACTTTCAGACCTTCCTGACTTCGTAACTGAGGATGCAGAAGTAAGAAATCAGTTGATTAAGTGGCAGACAGACTGGATGGAAAAATATAAAATTGACTATTATCGTGTAGATACTGTAAAGCATGTTGATTCTACTACATGGTCAGCTTTCAAGAACTCTCTTACAAAAGTAAATCCAGACTTCAAGATGATTGGAGAGTACTCTGGAGCCGGATATGCTAATACAGCCGGAGAGCTTGGAACAGGAAGTATGGATGCACTCCTTGACTTCGATTTCAACGATTTTGCAAAGGATTTTGTAGGCGGAAAGATTTCTACAGTTGAAAATTCATTGTTAAAGCGTAATGCGGCATTAAACAATACAGCAACAATGGGTAATTTCTTAAACAACCATGATGATGATACTCTTCAGGAGCTGCTTGTAAAAAAGAGTGGATTATCAGCGGAAGAGGCTTATAACCTGATGAAGGTAGCAGCTACTCTTCAGATTACAGCCAAGGGTCAGCCGGTTATTTATTATGGAGATGAGCTTGGTCAGGCAGGAGCTAATGACTGGCCATACCAGACAAATCGTCGTGACTTTGATTGGACAGAGTTAGAAGCACAGAAGACAAACAGCAATAGTATTTACAATCATTACAAGACCATGCTTTCAATCCGTAACGCATATACAGACGTATTCGCAAGAGGAAGCAGGACATCAATTCTTTCATCAGATGAAGATGGCTATGATGTAATTGCAAGAAGCTATGGTGATACTACATTATATGTAGGAATGAATATCAATAAAAAAGCCACTGAGGTTACTATTCCGGTAAGCGCAGAGGCAGGAAGCAAGATGGAGAATCTTTATGATGGAAACGAGTATACTGTATCAGCAGACAAGACTGTAACAGTAAGCATTCCAGCAGCAAAGGATGGTGGAACAGTTATTCTTACTGAGGTGAAGAAAACAGTAGATCCAACACCGGCAGACCCGGGCAAGAAAGATCCAACACCAACACCAGCAAAGAAAGATGGAGTTATTTCCGTAACAGATAAGGCAGCTATTGAAACCAAAAAAGCAGCTCCAAAGAGTGGCGATGACAATGAAGCAGCTACATATGTATGCTTACTTGGACTCGCAATGGTTGCAATCACAGCAGCTACATATCGCAAGAAAAAAGCTTGCAAATAAAACAGCTTTTAAACTAAACATTTTATAAACCTCTTAGATGCCGCACCTTCGGGTGCGGCATT
>ULON01027280.1_pt1 | contig 14513 bp, 13 predicted proteins | sample 1952571 | NCBI WGS metagenome assembly ULON01 (sample SAMEA4835603, study PRJEB28245) | human gut metagenome | biome: gut microbiome; material: fecal sample | place: Denmark | collected 2008
TTTTGAATTTCCTACCCACATGAGGATTCCTATAATCATAGCTATCAGACCGATTGCCATGACAACGTAGAAGAAGGTTCTCCACCCTTTTAGTTTCTTCAATCTATATTCATTTGCGTTGTGATCATCTCTAGCTGATCTATATTTCTTACTTAGATCTTCATTCTCACCGGTGTTAATATTGGCTTTCTTCAACAATTCATCGATGTATTTTTCAGCATTTTCTTTTAATTTGGGCTTAAGTTCATTCAAATAGTAATCAATAGGATCATATTCATCACCATTTATTTTCATATTCCTACCTCCCATCACAATGTATAAATTATACAAGAAAAAAGGGGATTTTTGTAAATCCTCTTTTATATTCACCGATGCAAATTTTAATAAGTAGGCCTTCTAAGAATATCTCTAACGAATCTATAGAAAGCTAAGTATATGCAAATCAACTCCAAACGTCCTGCAAACATTCCAAATACTAAGACCCATCTTATCGCTACAGCATTAGCAATAGGAAGACCTACACCGGTTGTAACCCCAACACTCAATCCAGTACCAGACAATGCGGATGCAAACTCGAATATGCATTCGATAGCCGAATATCCATCGGTATTCTTTCCTAATATGGTTATTATTGTGCCTCCAACCATCATGATAGTTACATAAAGAATCAAATAACCATAGGATTCTAAGAAATCTAATTTGTTGATTTCTTTACTTTCTCCTAATCTGTAAATCGTGTGGGGATAGAATTTTCTCTTTGAAGAAAGTCTATCTCTTAAAGACCAATATAAAGCTTTGTAGGCTACGACAAATCTATATTGCTTTACACCACCTGCTGTAGATCCCATTCCACCACCGATGGTCATTGCTATGATGGATAGAATTAAAGCAGCCTCACCTAATTGTTTTATATCAGTCGTAGTAGAAAAACCAGTAGTAGTCAAGGCAGAAAAGTATAGGTATGTTCCTTCTCTCCAAGAATCTAAAACTGAGAGTTGTTGACTTAAGGAAGTGAATATAGAAGTGTAGAACAAAGGAATCATAATAATGCTTAAGATCAAGAAAAATTTTATTTCTGAATCTTTTAGTATCTTCTTCAACTTTCCTTTGAATAAGAAAAGATGTAATACGAAATTTGTTCCACCTAGAAGCATCAAAATAATAGATGTTATATTTATTGCTAATCCATTTACTGGCCAACCAGTAATAGAATTATATCCACCTTCATTTATTATTTCAGGTATACCACCTTCTCTAGTTGAAAAGCCACCTGTGGCAATAGCTGCTATCGCATGGTTGATGGCATCGAATGGTTCCATTCCTCCTATCAACCAATAAGATAGGAATCCAAGAATGATATATCCAATATAAATCAACAAGATTAATCTTGCAGATTTTGCTAGGTTTGGCATAAGCTTGTCGTTATGGCCCTCGGCTGTATAAAGCTTTAACCCATATTTATCTGAGATTGCGGAAGTGACAATCAAAACCAAACCTATTCCACCAAATAGTAGTAATATGCTTCTATAAAATGTGAAGATATGGTATCCGGGGTAAGACATATCAAAGTTAAAGACAGTCAAACCTGTACTAGTATATCCGGAAGTGGATTCAAATACGGCATCTGAGAAATTCATTCTATATTTAGCAAAGTCAGGAGTTGTATATCCTCTTAACATGAATGGTACGGATCCAATAAGAATGGCTGATAACCATATCATGACTAGTAATGCTGAATCCTGGAATTTTTCTAGTTGTGTTCTTTCACGTTTATAAATCAAAAGAAATAGCAAGAATCCTAATCCTATCGAACTCATTCCCGGTATGAAAAAACTTAACCAGCAGTTTGATTCACCTGGATAAAAAGCAAGTAGAATCAAAGGGAGCATTGTGATGATTCCTATTAATATTAGGAATATTCCCAAATAGCCGAAAATCAATCTATAACCTTTAGCTTGCTTTTTCATTATTGCACAACTTTCTTTTCTTTTTGTACGAACTTGATAATGTCTTTTTGTTCCTTAGGAGAAGAGACGATAAAAAGCTTATCGTTTGGATAGATGGTGGTTTGTCCGTTAGGAATTATGACGCTGGGCTTTCTATAGACACATGAGATTGTTCCGGTCTTAGGAAAGTTTATATCCATAATTTTTCTTCCACTCAATTCATAGTTTTCTTTAACTATGATTTCAGTTAAAACAATTTTATCATCTTCAAAAGACATGGATTTAGTAAATTTCTCAAGTGAAGATTCACTAAAAATCGATGAAGCTAAGATTTGTGTTGATGATACGACACTATCTAGACCTAATTTTCTAAACAATTCGACATATGAAGGGTCGTTCACTGTACAAATACATTTCTTGACATGGAAGACTTTCTTTGCCAACATGCAGCTTACAAAGTTATCCGTATCTTCTTTTCCTAACGCTATGAAAAGATCAGCTCCTTCGATATGCGCTTCCCTTAGTATTGAAGTCTTGTACGGCTCACCATAGATAACTGGGATTTGATTGGATTTGACTAGATATTGAACTATATCTTTTCTCGAGTTGATGACAATCAACTCGTTTCCTATCTTTCTAAAGGCTTTGATGACATAGTCAGCAGCAGAGCTGCCATCGGCTATTACTATTCTCATTTCTTTAAGCCTCCATCATTCTTTTCTCTTATATCTAAAAATTCTTCTAAAGAGAGCTTGAAAGGATAGATTGCATGGACGTCACAGTTCTCTAATAAAACTTCCAAGTTAGGATCGTCCAATCTAACGTAGATTTGAGGAACGTTGTATATTTTTCTAGCGACTAATGCCAAAAAGACATTGGTGTTATCATCACCGGTGGTGATGATTATTTCTCTTGTTGAAGTTATGTATGCTTCTTCGAGAAGAGACATATCAGTGGCATCTCCAACAAATGTATAACCACTAAATCCCTCGGATAGTTTTTCGAAAGACATTGGATCAGAATCCATGATCATAACGTTTTTTCCGCTGGAGGAATCCTTGTTAGCTATGGAAGAACCAAGTCTTCCACAGCCGATTATTAGAGTCTTGTTCTTTAATAGACCGCTGTTTTTCATCAATTTATCACCTATCCTTTAATTATTGAATTAGTATTTCTTTCGACTAAACTAAGTTATATTTTAACACTTAACATTAATTCTAGGTTAATTTATGATTTAAAGTGCTTTTATAGCTGAAATTATAAATATAAATTGAATATAGTTTTTTCCTAGAAGTTTTTAAAATTTTTGAGAAAGGAATTATTTGTCTATTTAGATTTCTTTAATAGAATAAACACTTCTAAATTCGATATAACAATATTGCCGAGTGGTATAAAAAGCAAAGTGAAAAGTTATGAGTGGAAAACACGAAAAAAAGATAGTAATGCTAGTAAAGATTGTTCATTTAAAAATTATCCAACTTTAGAAGGATGTACATATCATTTGGAGAAGAATAAAGATTATATTAATGACAATGTAACTTATGCAACTTTGGAAATTTATATTGACGGAGTTAACAAACCAATAAATTCAAATACTCTTACAATTACTGCTTTAAAATTATAAATTTGTTTATGGTTTTTATTAGAACGAATTTAGGTATAAATCTATTTTTATTGGTAGTTTTACTTAGAAATATTACTGCGTATTACCCTTTCCCATTATAATTTTGGCATTTGCTGATTGAATGATCTATATCCATTTTACGAACTTTATCTTCTTAAAATTTAGTACCCAAATGTTGATGACCACACAATGCATCCACACTTTGCAATTTATATGCTTTTGAAGTAATAGCTATATGTGTTGCATTATTCAGTTCCATATAAAAACAAATGCTTGATTAAGCAAGATAACTTAATCAAGTAAACTTGTTAAACTCAAACTAGAATGTTTCCTCATTACATATCAAAAAAGCAGCTAAATTGCATCCATCAAGTACATAGCAATCATAAGTATGACTTTCCTTATAAGTGGTCGGTTGATACTTCCAATCGAAAACCATACCAGATTCATTGTAGTCATAGTAGCTGCAATAGATTTTGCCATCGGTGGTTTCAAAGAATTTGTCCCAAGCTCTTTCTCTTTCAGAGTTTGGCTTTAAGAAATCACCTTTCTCTTTGTGGAATGGTGTTAATTCAACTTTATCTGAATATTTCCATATATACATCACAGGTAAGTTGTAGTACTTATAATTACCTTCAAATCCTAGGTTCCACCAAAAGATAACTTGTTCTCCTACTTCAAAGTCTTCTAATGTTAAGCGATTAGTTTCCTTTTTCTTGTTGTAATTGATGTTTGTATCTATGGCTGAATAGAACAAGACATCAGGTTCTTTTGTGACTCTAGTAACGCAAAGATAATGTGAGAATCCAAATCTATCAGAAACATAATACTCATTTTCGTTATTTTTTCTTAAAGTACCTTTCTCATAGCCGTAGAGTTGATAATCGCCTAGATAAGCCGGTTCTGTGTGTATAAGGTTAGTAATATTATCTTTAGACGAACAAGAGATTAAACTCAAGGCAATGAATAGACAAGGTAAATATTTATATTTATTCATAATTTTTAGTGCTCCTTAATGCTGCTACTGTAGTAGAGGAATGATAATCCAAGGAAGTAATATAATCTTTCGAATAATCTGCTTTCATACTAGTTACACCAGACATAAGCATTGAAAAGAATAGAATCGAATTTCCAATTTCTATCATAAAAGATGCCTCCTGATTTTTATTATATATAAAAATTAATTTAGAGGAATAACAAATATATATTTTTAATGAAATATTTTTTTACTAATGATATAAATGATATATTAAAAAAACAGAGTAGAATTGGATTTGAATATTTTTTTTATCGTTAGTTAAGTATTGTTTTGCATGTTTGAATTCAGCTTCTTGTCTTTGTTATTTGAAAGGATTTGTATATAGAATCAGCTAAATTTTGTACATTACATTGTTTTATTTATTAGTTTTGTTACTTAATAACATTTCTTATGTAAAATAATAAAGGTTATTTAAGGGGGTGTTATGGATAATTTTCAATGGTTGAGTGTTAAAGATATTGTGTCTAAATATAAAAAGTTTAATGTTCCATCTCTTCAAAGAACATATAGATGGGGAGAAAAGGAAATTACATTGCTGCTGAATGATTTGTATGAATTCTATAATACTAATGAAGATAGCACAAATGATTTTTATCCTTTACAACCTCTTATTTTAAAGAAGAATAATAAGAATGATGATGCATGGAATGTTTTGGATGGACAACAAAGGCTTACTACAATTAAATTGATAGCTTCTTATTTGGGAATGGATAAGGATTATTGCCTTGATATCTCCTATGATACTAGAGAAAAAACCAAAGATTTCTTAGACAATATTTCTAATAAAAAAGAAGAGGATGTAGGAAAAAGCATGGAGCTTTACTACATCTTTCACGCATATGAAGTAATAGAAGCTTGGTTTCAAAAAGATACAGAAAAAATTAATGCCATAACAAATGTATTATTTGAAAAAGAAAGAACCCGTTTTGTTGTTCAAGAGATGAATAGCGATGATGATGAAGCTAAAACTTTTCAAAATATCAATCAAGGAAGGATACCATTATCTTGTTCAGAACTCATCAAAGCATTGTTTCTAGGTCATATATTTGAAAGTCATAAAATTGATAATAATTGTAGGTTTGCTTATTCTTCTGATGGATATGGATTATTTATTCCCATCAATCCTATTAAGGAAAAACAAGAATTGACTAGAATCCAAAATATCATCGCAAAAGAATGGGATGATATCGAAACTGTTTTGATGCATGATGAATTCTATTCTTTTGTTTGTCCAGAGAAAGAAAAAAGTATAAACAGAATGGATTTTCTGTTTAAAGTTGCATGTGAAAATGAGAAATTTAAGAAATATAATACTGATGACCCTTTCAATGCTATCTATGAATGCATTAAAGATGGAAATGTAGTAGATAATATCTCTTGCTGCTGGGATGTTGTTTTTAAGTGCTTTAATAGAATGCAAAAATTATATGATGACTTCGATGCTTATCACCTTGTTGGATTTTGTAATTGTGAACACATTGGCATATCAGATGATTTCTATAAGTATTGTAACGATGATGAAAAAATGGATGAATTTAAGACAGCAATAAGGGTAAAAATACAAGGAAAAGTATTGAAGGATTTTAAAATTGATGATCTTGAAAACCTCCAATATGAGAATAATAAAGATCAAATAAAAGAGATATTATTACTCCATAATTTACAGTCTTATTCGGATGAAAAGCTAAGATTCCCTTTTAATTTATATGATGGTGGAAAGAACTATGATATAGAGCATATCCATGCAACAGCTGAAGAAAAAGCAGATAAGAAATCAAGATATGAATGGTATAAAATTAATAAAAGTGCTATTAAAAAGAAGAAAAAAAAGTTGGAAGAAAAATTGAAAGAAAAATTAAAAGAAAAATCAAAAGATTCTGATGATTTAAAGGATAAGATTGGTGAATTTGATTTTTTCGAGAAAGGCTATGAGAAAAATTTTGATAGTTTTAAAGACGATAGATTTAATGATTTGAGAGAAATCATGATAAAAGATAACCTTGATAATGAAAAAGAGGATCTTTCAAAAGATAATAAAATTAGGAATTTATGTTTACTTGATTCAACAACTAATAGAACATATAAAAATTCACTATTTATTACTAAAAGGGAAATGATTTTGAAAAAAGCCAAAGGTGAAATGGATAAAGAAGATTATGTATATCCATTGCTTCTTTGTACCGAGAGAATTTTCCTAAAGTTTTATTCTGATGTTGATTCCGATGATAATTTGAATTTTTGGACTAGTAATAATAGAGAAGCTTACCTTAAGGATATTTCAAAAAAAGTGACTGATTTTTTAAAATTGAAAGGAGAAGATACGAATGGGTAACAACAATTCATCATATTTTAAAAGACTTATAAATGACTACATTATTTATGTCCCTGAATTTCAAAGAAACTATCTTCAAGGAGATAATAGTAATGAATCAATAAAATATAAAAGAGATCGTCTTCTAGATGATATATTTGATTGTATTAAGTCTCAATCAAAATCAATCGATCTGGGGTTTATATATGGTAGGGTCGAAGAATCATATAAAGGCAAATTGTTTTATCCTTATGATGGTCAACAAAGACTGACTACTCTTTATTTCTTGTACTTGCTGATTTATTTTAAGTTTAAAATTTATGATAAGATTCAATCTTTTAAAAAGAAATTATCCTACCAAACAAGGATTTCTACTAATAGGTTCATAGAATCTTTTTTATCTTGGATTTTAGATTCAAAAGAGAAAGTCAATATTTATAATGATTTTTGGAATAAAGATAGTAAAGATTTAAAAGGTTTTATCATGAGCCAGGATTGGTTCATGATGACTGAATGGAATTATGATGTGTCCATTATAAATATGCTATCAATCATCGTGGAAATCAGTAGAAGAATAAAGGACTTAGGTGATAAATCCGGAATAGTCAATTTTATTGACAAGGATGAAAATAATCCCTTTCAATTTGACTTTATTTATGTCGATGATATAAGCAAAAGCGATGATCTTTATATAAAAATCAATGCTCGTGGCAAAGCATTGTCTCCTTTTGAAAATCTAAAATCAGATATCGATAAATATTGGGATGATGAAGATAAAACAAAATTAGATGCCGAGTGGACTGAGTATGTTTGGAATCAATTAGATGTGAATGATAAAAATAAAGAAAAGAGCTTTGATAATTCTTTCTATAACTTATTAAGCAATATTTTTTATCTTCAATATTTAGTAGGTCTAGACCGGAACAATATAAACGATAAAATATTAATTGAAATAGAAAATAAATATAAAAAAGGAATAGTTGATAAAGAATGGATTACTCCGGAATTATGTCGTACTTCGTGTCCAATGATTTCTAGTTTTCTTGATGCTATGATTGGTTCTTTTAAATCTATTAAAGATAAACAAATTGAATCTGTGAATAGAAAGATATTTGGGTTAGGAGATTATCAAAATAATAATGGCCAAAATAAAATGGAAAGAGCAGATCTTTTTGAAGTATTCGTTTACTATTATTCAGTATCTTTGCTGTTTACAGAAAATGATATGGAGTTTACTGATAAAAGAAACTTACTTAATGAAATAGAAACTGTCACTAATAGAATAATTGAAAATCAACGTCCTTATTTGGATAGTCCAACTAATCTAGTTAAAGCATTGAAGTCAGTCAAGGTTTTGATCGATAATTCAATAAAGTCCCATGGTGTTTATAAATTCTTTTTATCAATAGATAATGATACAAAAGAATCGATTAGAATTGGACTTATGAAAGAACAAGTGGAAGAAGAGATATTAAAGGCTAAATTAATTGATAAAGATAGTAGATATGTCGTTTTGTTTAACAAAGGTTATAGTGAATTGAAAAATAAAGGTCAATTAGGATTTATTTTCTACTTAATAACAAACAATAAGAGTTTAAGTAAGATAGGAATTGAAGATGTCTTTTATGAATCTTTTGATAAAACTCTAAAACAGATTCTATCTATCCAAAGTTACACAGGTGATTTTATAAGTAGTAATGAGAAAATATTCAATTCTGAATATGAATGGTTATTAAGAGCAATCTTAGCAAAAGCAAAGGATTGTTTCTTTTGGAAGAGAAGCAATAATCTATTGTCTTTTCCTTTGCTAAATAATGATCGTGATATGTCATTACATGCATTCTTGAACTGCTATAGTTCTAGCAATCCTAAGGATGTTGAATATCAGTTCAATTTATTGGATGGCCTTAGAGAAGTCTTAAATTCATTTGATTCTAGTAAAGATAATATTGAAGAAGTTCTTAAAAGAATAATAGAAAATTACAAAATAAAAGATTTAGAAGATTCCAAAAAAGAAGATAACAAAAAAGAAGATTCAAAACCATGGTACAAGTTTTTTGTTATATATGATGGAGTGTTCGAACAGTGCCGCAATGGAAACATCTATTATTATTCAGACAAGTATGTCTTACTTTTAGATAAGAAATTTAGAAGCGGACAATGGTGGGAATACTATACCTTTGCATTGAAAAAGGCTTTGAATGAAGCTAATAAAGATTCGAGTAGAACTATGGAATTAGAACCTACAAATGGTAAAAATCGAGAAGAGAGTGTTCTAACATTTAAAGTAAATGGAATTGAATATAAATGTTCGATGATGAACGATGAGGATAGGTTTATTATTATTAAGAACAATGAAAAAGAACCCTTTTATTTTGATACCTGGAATAAATGGAAAGAAAAAAGTAAAAAAATATTAAATAGAGAAGAATAGGTGAATGCTTTTTATCTATATAATAATCTTCAAATTTGACTCACAAACAGTAGGTTTTGAAAAATATTATTCATTTTGTGGTATTACTCCGTAAAATATATTGGAAGGGAGTTGAAAGCCGATGGAAGATAAAACTTTCTTGGATGAAAACCTTGAAATATTGGATATACTTCTTTGCGATAGAACCACAAAGAAGAATATTGTTTGGGCAACAAACAATTATGAGAAGAGAGGGTATAAAGAAAATGACTTTAGAGTTTGTTAAGTATATGAGAAATTATTGTGATTCTTTAACTAAAGAATACAAATTGAATTTTTCCTTGTTAGCGACTAGTGGAGAACTAATAAGTGGAAGATTTACTAAATTAGATTCCAAAGTATTTACTTCTTCAAACGATATCATTAAGAAAGGCTTTTATACTAATTCCTTTCATGTTGATGTGGATTCCCGTATGCCGGCTTATAGAAAACTAATGATCGAGGGACCATTTCATAAATACTGTAATGGAGGATCGATATCTTATGTTGAATTAAAAGAAGCCCCATTAGGAAATATTGAAGGTCTAAAGGATTTGATGGAAATTGCCATCCAGTCTGGTGTTCATTATCTTGGATTTAATTTTCCTATGGATGTATGTAATAAATGTAAGAATAAAGGTGTCTTTGATAAATGTACTTCTTGTGGCTCTGTCGATATCACTAGAATTAGACGTGTCTCTGGTTATTTAGAAATTCTTGATGGGTTTACTGATGGCAAGAAAGCTGAAGTAAAGAATAGGAGGCCTAATTGAAATGATTTATCAAACATCTGATTTACACTTGGGAGACAGGTTTGTCTTCAAAGTGTATCATAGACCATTTAAAGATTTAGCCGATGTGAAATGGATGTTACTGATTTTACGCCTATGTCTTTGGACGAACTTATTCATTTAAAGGAGGAGAACAAGGATGAAGCATATATCAATTGAAGGATTTGATGGAGTTGGAAAGACTACTATTTCAAATATAGTAGCCAAGGAATTGGGATTTAAGTTTATTGAAAAACCACTTCATGAATTGTTTGATGAAGGTGATTCTTTTGATGAGTATTTAAGGATAAGAGACAAAGTCAATTCTAATCCTGATAGAAATTTCACTTCTCTATTCTATGGGTTAGGATCAGTTTATATGTATGGAAAGTACAAAGATAATAACATTGTCACTGATAGACATCTATGCTCTAACTACGCTTGGTCTGGTGCTGAATATAATCAAGATGTCTATGACTTCTTATTATCCAAATTAGGTAAACCTGCTTTGACTGTAATTTTGTATGCAACTCCTTCCACCATACTTCAAAGATTAAAACAAAGAGACCCTAATGATAGTGATATCAAGAAGATATCTCTATCTTCTATGATTTATGAAAAAATGGAATTCTTTTGTAAGAAGTATAAATTGGAAACTTTATTGATTGAAACTGATTTTAGAACTCCTACTGAAAATAGTGAGCTTATCTTGAAAAGATTTAAAGAAATAGAAGACAATTCAAATAAAGAACCTGAGTTTATTAAGATAGGAAGATAAAATTAATGAGTACTCCAATTGATAATAGAATTATAAAGGATATGAAATATATCGCTTTGTATTGGGCCTTAGGATTTGAAGAAATAGAACCTGATATCTTTGTTAAAAAATATGGTTCTACCAGTTGCACTATTTCAGCAAAATTAGGAATAGCTACCTTTGATAAAGGAATAACTATAGTCAATAGTTATGGATTAAAACTGAACACGCATAAGTCATTTGTTGTTCTAGAATGTATTGATAGACTTTTGAGCTTGGGATATCCAGCATCCACAATAATAGTTGATTTGGATAACGAATTCGACGTGTATTGTGGTAATTCGTATATTCGTTGCGTCGAGTGGGGGTTAGATATGAATCCAAATTCCATTCCAAATCCAAAGAAAGAGGGAAGCTATCTTTCTATTCTTTATTCTTCTAGACTATATAGTGGACTGATAGATAGAAAAGAAATCATAAAAAATGGTGATGAAACTATATATGATTTTGGATTCTTTGAAAGTAGACTTGGTGATTTGAAACTCAGTGTTTTATCTAAGCCTTATAAGTTGAACGGGTTTGAAATCATGGGTGATGAGGCCGTCAGCTATGATGGAAATGAAAAGGTAGTTATAGTTCCAGATGGGGTTAGAAAATTGGCATCTGGTTTGTTCTGGGACAATCAAATAATAGAAGAGGTTATTTGTCCGGATAGTGTAGAAGAACTTGGCGGTGATCTATTCTACAATTGTCGAAATTTAAAGAGATTTATTATCGGTAAGAATGTTGTTTCTATGGGTGATAATCCTTTTGCAGGATGTCCTAATCTTGAATTGGATAATCAATCCACTGAATTTGAATATAAAGAATATGTACTTATCGGAAAGAAAGATGGTGTTATTTATTGTAGTATAAAGAAGCAAGGTGAATATATTATTCCCAATGGAATTAAGCTCATAGGAAAACATGCTTTCTATATGTGCGATAAACTAACAAAAGTAGTTATTCCTTCTTCTTTGATTCATATGAAGAATTTTCCTTTTTCTGGATGCAAAAGTCTAACCTTAGAAAATCATAGTAGATTTTATGAAATAGATGGTTCTGTTGTTTATTCGATGAATAAAGAAGTTATAGGATGTTTGTGCTCATGTAAAACTTCAGAACTTGTAATTAAAAATGGAACAGAAAGAATATGTAGGAATTCATTCTATTCTTGTAATGGTATAAAGAAATTGATTCTACCAAAATCATTGAAAGTTATTGGATATAATCCATTTGTTCAATGCGGTGATATAGAATTTGTTTCTAATAGTCCTGAATTTGTAGTAGATAATGGCATCTTGTTCAACAAAGACAAGACTAAAATAATTTGTTGCCCTAGAAACAAGGCTGTTGGTGATTTTGTTATGCCTGAGTCTGTAAATGTGTTGGAAAGAAGTGCATTTTCTGGATGTGATCTTATGACTTCAATTGATTTAAAGAATGTCTCAACCATAGGGAAAAGTTGTTTTACTAATTGTAATAGTTTAAAGGATATCTTTGTTCCTGATTGGGTTACTTACATAGGAGAATGGGCTTTTGCTCATTGTTCTTCTTTAGAAAAGGTCTCTATTTATAAAGATACTTTTTTAGATAAAAATTCTTTGGAAAATACTAAAGCTTTCCTTGAAGTTAGAAAGAGTAGAGGCAATTATATAATAGAATCCGATAATCTATATTCGTTGAAAGGAATTCTAGATTCTTTGAATGGAAAAGTTGACTCTATTTTGATAGATCCACCATATAATTCCAATATATCTTATATTGGATACAAAGATTCAGGTTTTAAAGACGGATGGATCAACTTTATTAAAGATAGAATTATTCTAGCTCGAAAGTTACTTACTAAGAATGGATTCCTTGTAATTAATATTGATGAAGGTGAAAGAGACGAATTGTTTGATTTGTGCAAAACTATATTTTTGGAAGGCTGTGTTTCGCTTCATAAGTGGAAGAAGATAAATCCATTTTTTGATAAGAATAGAATTGTTTTAAATCCTAATAAAAAGCAAACCCCTTATGAGTACATTATTATATGTAAGAACACATTAGAATCTAAGCTGAATTCAATAAAACAGCCTTATATTGATGGGAATAAATTAAAGGAAAAGGATAGTAAAGTTCCAGCGATATTTGATTGCTTTGGAACCACATCAAGTGCCAAAGATGAAATGCAAGAAATATTTGGTGATAGAACTTATTTTTCAACTCCAAAGCCTTTGAAATTGATGAAAGAATTAGTAAGAGCAACGACAAATAAAAATTCCATCGTAATCGATTTCTTTGCTGGTAGTGGAACTACAGGAGATGCTGTAGATTCTTTAAACAAAGAAGATAAAGGTAATAGAAGCTTTATTTTGATTTCAAATTCTGAGAATAATATTTGCAAGAATGTAACAGTAGAAAGATTGAATAAAAGGCATATTGATTTTCACTTTCAATAAGTTTTTTCTTTCACTTATGGTTTCACTTATTTTTTATTAATTGCAGAATATTTATTTGGATAGCATTTATTATTTTATTTGTACATATAGAATGAACTTATTTTTTCTCTTTCCAATATAACTGATAACAATTTTGTAATACTAATTTAAGTATAAAACTATAATTTTGATAAGCTCTTTAAAGGAGGAGAGTGAATAATATGATGTCGGATGAAGAAATATTAATTGCTTATTTTGGTGGTAGACCACAATGGAGTGGTAATAAGCTCTACAAAATAGGTGATCTCAGAGTCGAATACTCTGGAGCTAGGCTTTATAAAGTCGGAGGAGCTAGAATTGAATATTCTGGAAATAAACTTTATAGAATAAATGGTGAAAGAGTAGAATGGTCAGGTGATAAGGTTTATAGAATTGGAAATCGTAGATTATAAGCAATTCTAATCTAGCTGTTGAAAATCTTTGTTTTTATACAAAGGCTTATCAACAGCTTTTTATTTTCTTTTTCACCTAAATTATTTTTTAATCATTAACTGCAGATATTTCTAGACTGCTAGTGTCTATATCATTTAAATCATAAATATCATATCCTTGAGAACTAGCACTTTCTAGTGCAGCATTTATTCCGTTACTTATACTGCTAGAAAGTCTATTTAAATCGGAGCTATGCCATAAGCATATACATCCGCTTATACTAATTGTGTTTCCATAAATTCTGCAACTGATATTTGTGCTAGGAGTGTTGGCAGGAAGATAATGATCTATACTCCTCGCTATATTGATTTCTAAAGATTCATCAGGTCTCTTTAGATTGCTTGATGTTGAATCATTATAACTTTGACTTGAACTATAAGAAGAACTATGTCTATTTGAATAGCTGTTATGGTAAGAGGAACTATGACTAGAATTTCCTCCAACCTTATCCTTTAACGTAGTGAAAATCCAATAAATAAAACATAATCCTGCAAATATTAAACATCCCCAACCTGCTAACAAAGCGATGATTTGAATAATAGTGTCTGGTTCAAATACTAAATAGCTAACCGCTAGTATTATTCCACCTACTATAGCGATAATAATAGACATGATCATAATGAGTTAGATTCTCCTTCTTTTCAAACTAATTTTTAACAC
>ULON01020080.1_pt1 | contig 14025 bp, 15 predicted proteins | sample 1952571 | NCBI WGS metagenome assembly ULON01 (sample SAMEA4835603, study PRJEB28245) | human gut metagenome | biome: gut microbiome; material: fecal sample | place: Denmark | collected 2008
GAGGCCATCTCAAGTTTATTTTGAGACAGCCTCGTATTTCATATAATAAGCCATATTTTGTCCTCCATTGGCTACACAAATGCACCAGTTTACAAAGTCGGCGACTGTCTTAAAATCGTCAAATTTAATGTCCAAATACCCCTTGGGCAGTTTTTCTATGCTCTCAAAATAGGAAAACCACTCCGCGACCAACGTCCAAAACACACGCTTGCTATAAAGCTCTCCGGCTGTCAGTCCGTCCTTAAACAGCTCTTTCAGCCTTTTCTCCTTAAACGTTACCTCATACCTTAACAGGTTTTCAGGCAATCCAGTTCTGTCCTTTGGCAGTTCACGCTTCCTCTTGGCTTCCCTTATCTTGTCGTAAAACTTAATCTTCTCAAGCGTGGTTTCCATATATACGGTTTCGCCAATCTTCGACACCTTAAACTTTCTCATGCCACCCAGTTTCTGCAAATAAATCATAGGGGGCTGGCTCATCTCGAAATTATGTGCAAACTCCAACTCTTTCACAACAGCATACTGCATCGGTACTCCTAAAATATCACTCAACCTCCTAACAAACTGTCCTATCTCATCCAAACTCAATGTGTATATGTTGTGTCCGTTCATAAACTTAGGTATGCTACCCATGAACAGTACACCTATCCTGCTTATATCTATCCTGCCTATATGTCTACCAGTCCAATAATATCCCTCGTCATTGTCTTTAGTCGAACCCTTACCAAGCACAGTCCAGTTCGACTTCAAACGCTCAACCACCTCATGCCAGTCATAATCCTCTATATATGCAGCGTCCAATACCAGTTCTACCTTGTCATACATATCATTTAATTCTTAAATCGTTTGACAAATGGGTTATAAAAATATTCGTAATATTCTGTATAAACAGAGTTTTATTATAGAAGTAAGTTTTTAGAGTTCCGCATCCGTGCGGCAAGCTGTCCGTCCATACGTTCTATAAATTCCTTGTTCGTTTCCTGTTTCCTATCCAACATCCACGCTATAATATCTTTGCGTTTGAACATTAGCTTCCTGCCGTTTTTACCTGCACGGTAACAGGGTATCTCATTCTTGGCTGTCAGTTTATAAATGGTGTCCTTGGAGTACCCTGTCAACTGGCAACAAATATCCATGCCAAACACATCCGGATAATCTTCCATCCTTTTTAGGGGTCTGTTGGTCTTCTGTTGCTCTTCCTGTGGCTTGGCTGGGTGTGTACCCAGCATTTTTTTTGCAATGCCCCTAAGACTCCTTATCTGCTCCAATACGGTATCTTCCCATTGTGAACGTAGAAATTCCAAGTCGTTAAAACTCCATGCCGTTTCTATGGTCGTGCGGTGTTGTTCATTGACGAAGCTGTACTTTTCTATTTCCCCACATAGGAAGTCCGCGGTCAGTTCGATTTTACCTTCGTCATTATGCAGCTTGTCCGCCATGCACAACTCCTCTATATCCGTGCTGCTCATATTGGGGTGTATGTGCCTGCATTCGGGTATAAAATACCTGTCTCTCCATTCGTTTACAGCTTTGTCTATTACATCCAGCACCTGTTGCAATCTTTCCTTGTTTCCGTAACATAATGACTGAATATAACTGGTTTGACGCGTAGGGGTAAACATGTTTATTCTTCTTTGCAACAGTCTTTTAATTGCTTTATCCAATGGTGTTGCATTTCCTATGTAGTTGATTATAGCTTCCATATTCTTTTTGTTTATGTTATAAATGCTTGTTGTTATAAAACCCTCGCAGCATTGTCAAGCACTTCTGTCTTGAAGCTGTCAAGGTAGACATTCGTAGTGGTAAGATTCTTGTGCCCCAATGCTTGGCTAATGACTTCTCGGGGCATACTGTTTTCCTGCAAGGTCATGGCCATTGAATGACGGGAAACATAGGTGGTAAGTGGCAAACGGATACCCAGTTCTTTCCCTAATTTCTTCATGTTCATATTGATTCGCTTGTAACGGGTACGCACATGGTCGTAAAGTTCCACCCCGTCATAGTTTTTGGTAATGATAGGTAACAGGTAATTCCCCATAGGCGGAATGTTGGACTTGAACCATTCCAACAGCTCTCTTATTTCATTTGTTACAGGTATCTGTATAGGTTTCGTGTTTTTGGCGTTTTTAATTTTCTGCCGTTTGTAAACGATGTGCAAGCCTGTGGAAAGCATGACTATGTTTTGGTTTGTCAAATGTGCCATGTCAACAAAACTCATTCCAAAGCAGTAATAGGAAAACAGAAACAGCCTTCGTGCACGTTCCAGCACCATATTCTGTTGGGGTGTGGTTTTTATTAGTTTCAGTTCTTTAAGTGGCAGGTAACGTTTTTCTGTCTCTTCCGCCAATTTTCCGACTTCAAAGCCTCCTTTTCCAAATGGATAGGTGGCAGATGAGGCTTCTTTTTCCTTGATAGCCTTGTTTATTACAGCCCGTAACGTCTTTAAGGTGTGCATCCGTGTGTTTCCGCAGCACCCGTTCAACTCCATAGCGTGATTCAGACGGTTTATATACTTCACGTCAATATCGGAAAACAGCCGTTGTTTGGCTTTACTGTCATAGAGGCAAAACAAGTGCAGGTCGCGTGCATATACTTTGGCATTGCCTATATGTCCCGTAACCATAAGGTCATCGACAAGCCCCATCCAAAAGTCATATACCTTTCCACGTTTTGAAGCTCCTACAAATTCTTCCTCAAAGCGTTCCATCGTCCACTCCATGCGCTCTTGTGCGAACTTACGCAGGATTCCATCTTTCCGTTCCTCATAGTGATTCAACAAAGCGTTGTAATTTTCGTAATTGGAAACTAGACGTCTGTCTTTTTTAAACCGTTCCGTCTCTGTATTCCATTGCTCAACTGTTGCAGAAAGTCCAAGGTCAATATATTTCAACCTACCATTCTGAGTAATTCGCAAACATACGGGGCATGTACCGTCTCTGCGAATATTACTTTTGTTTAATACAATTCTTATTTTTGCCATAGCTTATATTTTTAGAACTTGTGTATAACGATGAAACTCAAACGGAGAATTTCAAAAACCTGCAATAAAACTATATATTTAGATTTATTTAACAATGAAAGGCGGATTACTTTTCCGTAATTTCATCGAATATACCTTCTTAGCCTTATTCTAATTTGGGTAGTATAGGAACCTCTGTTTATAACAGCGAATAAATTTCGATTAAATTTTTGGGGAAACTAAAGGCTAGTAAACACAATATTAAGAAACGCTGTAAGGACAACTAAATGCAAAATACAGTATATTGACGAAAATGTACTTTATTCTTATCCTGTTCTTATAGTTACAAAAACAGTCATATAACCAACAGGTTTACAAGATATTATAAAATTGGCATAAATAAAATTGCACAGAACACTTGCAGATTCAAAATAAAGCAGTACCTTTGCATCCGCAATTCGGGGTGTAGCTCAGCCCGGTTAGAGTACGCGTCTGGGGGGCGTGTGGTCGCTGGTTCGAATCCAGTCACCCCGACTGGTGAAAAGCATTGATAATCTGATGATTGTCGATGCTTTTTTGTTTTTTGGTGTTCTTGATTTTATGCCGGAAAAAGGATAAAAAAATGGCATTGGTGTAAACCGTAGTGTAAACCGCTGCACAACCTTTAAAACTATGAGTATCAAGGTTTCAGTGATTTGTTTTAAGAGCAAGGTATTATCAAATGGAAACCACCCTCTTATGTTACGCATTACAGAGAACAAAAAACGAGTGATGAAAAGTTTGGGAATCTCCATAAACCCTAAATATTGGGATTTCGGCAAAGAAGAACCTAAACCTAAATGCCCGGACTACGAATTAATCCAAAGCATCATTCTAAAAGTAAAATCTGAATATCAACATTTAATCTTAGAGAAGTTATCAAAAAACGAAGAATTTACCGCCTCTTCATTAATCAATGAGCAAAAAGAAGAAATCAAGGCTAAAACAGTTGAAGAGTTTTACTTGTCATTAATAGAAGAATTAAAGCAAAAAGGCAGAATCGGTAATAGTTACGCTTACTTGAACTCATACAATACTTTGAGAAATTTTAATCATGGGAAGAAATTGAACTATACTTTCAGCCACATTGATGTAACCTTCTGTCGTAAGTTTGAAGATTGGATGCGTAATAAAGGAAACAAAGATACAACTCTCAGCTATCAATTCCGGACTCTACGTGCTGCATTCAACAAGGCTATTGAAGCTAAAATTGTAGCACAAGAAAAGAATCCGTTCATTGAATACAAATTAAGCCATTTCAATACAAAGACTATTAAACGAGCTTTATCGAAGAAAGATATTATGAAAATTATCAATGCGAATTGTATTGGGAAGAGCGAGCTTAGGCAGCTTACGCATGATTTATTTTCATTTTCATATTTATGTGGTGGTATATCATTTGTTGATATTGCTAATTTAACCCCTAAAAACATTGTAGATGGCAGACTTATCTATCAACGGCAAAAGACACATGGAAACATAAACCTCCCTCTTTCAGACAAAGCACAACAGATTATAGATAAATATATTGATTATCAGAAGAAAGCAATCTATCTATTTCCTATTCTACATGGAAAGAAACATATTACTCCTATGCAAAAAAGTAATAGAGTACACAAGGTCTGCCATCAAATAAACCAAGAGTTAAAATTATTGGCTAAAGAATTGAACATAAAATCAGAAGTTACGACCTATGTTGCGCGCCATTCATTTGCTACCATATTAAAAAAATCCGGTGTTAACATAGGAATTATATCTGAAGCATTGGGACATCAAGATATAAAAACGACTCAAATTTATCTCAGCCGTTTTGATAACGAACAAGTAGATGAAGCTATGAAAAACTTGCTATAGTTCATGACAGACTTACATATATTTGATAATAGACTATAAAACATCATTTAATATCATCCAATGCCGTATCTAACAAACTTGGTCATACCAATACCAGAATGACTACTCATTATGCCAAACTGATAGATAAGTGCATAGGTGAACAGATGGATAGGCTCATGGAAACATTTACTGGAGATTCAAACTTCTAACCCCTACCAACTAAGATTATCCCACTTGCAGTTATTGTGAGTGGGATAATAATTATTTCAGATAAGCATCAACACAGTATTTTATTATATATTCCTGGAAAATAAATACATAATCATAATAGTGGTTTTGATTTGTCCTTTCATTTTTATAAATTTGAAACTATAAAAAATAAAGTTACATTATGGAAAGGAAAGAAGAATCCCAAAAATCCCCAAAAGAAGCAATAAAAGAAGCAATAATTAAAGCTATTAGAAACGAAACACCTGGTCAACGCAGAATAAGACAAAATAAATTAGTCCCCAAAAATTATGAATCAGAACTAAAGAATATGCATATACCAAACACATTATGTTTTTCACCTGAAGAGTGCATTAAGATATACAAATCATATAATAATACAGATTCTTATCCGTATTTAACCTTGTATACTGAAGTATGTCAAAATGGAAGATTAGATAATATTATTTTTAAGATAATTGAAGAAAGAAAAAACGATATAATCAAAATACTTTCAAAACCTAAAATAGTAAAACGAGGTCGCCCTGAAGCAGATACTACCATTCCATTCACAACTGATAAACAAGAATATCAGGAGCTTTATATTAAAGAATTAAAGAAATTATGCCAACGGGAAAAAGGCAAAAAAGCAATGACAATAATGCAAGCAGCCAAAGACTGTGGAATCTTAAGCGAGATTCCTACCTTTAAATCTGCAAGTTACTATTTCGATATTACAGGCAATGAATCTGGTTATAATAGTTACAAACGAAAAAATCTGGAAAACGAATTTCAATACATAGATACAAAGAAAAAATTAGAAAAAATTAAATCCGATATAGAAAAATAACTTAGTCTTCATAAATGCAAAATATAAAGCTACATCCATTGAATATTCTCACAAAAATAAAAACCTGACCCCGTTCATATAATCAGGGAATTGCTATTAATGACGGGCATTAATAAATTCACGTTAAAGGCGTGTTTACTTTAAAGCTGTAACAGATTCAATGTCTAACTTATTCCATCTTGTATTCTTTAGTTGTAAACACCCAATAAAATACACATTGTAGATTCATAAAACCACAAAGTTTACCTATAAGCAAATATAAAGTTGATAGGCAGGCCACTATTCATTATCTTTCATAAACAGACAGAATACTTCTTTACTCATTATTCGTTCCATGTTTTTTGTTAGCCAAACAACGGAAGAGTGAATAGCCTTACAATGTATACTTAATCGGATGCTTACCTTTAGTCTATATGAAGTATTTTTATCAAGGAGCGTTTATCTGGGTGGAGTCTTTCAGCTATACCACAAAAGAGAACCTTATGCTATCTCATCTATCGCAAATAATGCCCATCAACACATTATGCGACTAGTAATAAATAGAAATAATTATCAATAATTACAATTTAATCATCTGCTATTTTATACTACTAATTTCCTTTAGAAATAATCAAATAAAAAAATAGTTTTGCAGCTAAAATTAAATCAGTTATTAAGGTATGAATAAGAGCCTAAAGAAGATAATAGAAATGAGTGCGGTACAATTAATCGTATATATAGGTAAAGAAATTGTTAAGCAGATAGAAAAATGGTGGTATAAGAAAAATGTAGTACAAACAAATCATATCATTAAAAGGTCTGACAAATTAGCTCCTTCAGAAACACTCAATGATGCTATAAACAAAGATACAAGCACCCAAGAAATAAGCTTAATTCACAACATGCTTTATAAAGGGGATACTTGTCTAATTGTTGGAGCTCCTAATACTGGTAAATCCATATTAGCAATGCAAATAGGGTTAGATATAGCTGGAGGAAAAAAATCTAAGATAGCTCCCAATAATGACAATCAGGTAATAAAACCACAACAGGTTTATTATTATGATGGAGAAATGAGAAACTCTGATATACGCAAACGCTTTGGAGAGAATATGGGTAAATATCCCAATACATTTATACGGATACAAGGTGGAGAACTAGATAGCTTGGGAAAATTATATAATGACGTACATCAACGTATAACCAGTGAACATCCACATGAAGATTGCACAGTAATTTTTGATAACATTGCGTGTTTTAATAGAAGTAAAAGCACGAAGGATGTAAATGGTTTCTTCCTATCTATAAACACATTAAAAGCTAAATACGAAAGGCAGGGATGCAATCTTACTGTCATAATTGTAATACACACTGCAAAAAATTATAAAAAACACAAGCCTCTTGAACTTAATGATTTATCAGGCTCCGCTGAATTTAGCAGGTTTGCCAACTCTGCAATAGCATTAACAGAGTCAAGATTCGGAAACCGCAAACGAGTGTTAAAAATTCTTAAATATAAATTCGGTAGTACTCCGAGTGAAGTATCTGTTTGCAATATAGCATCTCATCCTTATCTACATCTTGAGTATGAATGTTCTATACCTGAAGAAGCTGCTTTACCTACCCCAAAAACAGCAAAACCCAGAATAACTAAAGAATCCACCCTAGCCAATCAACCTGTTGAAAATAATGCTCAACCTAATTCCGCAAAGCAAGATAAGCGTAGAAAGGTTACACAAGAAGTATTATCACAAATAAAGCAGCTATATAATGAAGGAAAAACTCAACAGCATATCGCTGACCTCTTACAGCTATGCCGAAAGACTGTGAATAAATACATAAAGTCAATCAAACAAGAAACAATTATATGTGAACCATTACCAGCCAATTAACAACACACAAAACACTCATAAATGTAACCTAATTATGGCATAATAAGAGTCCCATAAAATAAAAATAGAGGCAAACCGTTACGTAGCTTACCTCCATAATTTATCCCGAATTGAGTCACAATTCGGGATAAAGAATTATTCCATTGTACCAACCTTAATCCACCCCGAATGACTATCCTAAAATTTCAATATACCAAAGACGGTTACCTTGTCCATCAGTACGCTGCACTTTTTGGGAATAAAGATACTTCCCTAAATCTGTCGCTTTGGCTGTTTTCCCAGAAAATCCAGCATGGTCATATATTTGTTGCAGCATGTTTTTTACGTCTTTGAGAGAGTAAATTTTTCCAACTTCAAAAGCATTTATGCAAGCAGTCTTTATTGAACCTTGCACACAATACTCATTGTATATATTTATTACCTTATCCTCTTTAAAATTTACTCTCTTTAAAGTTGAATAACCCAAGGTAGCATACCACTGATGAAAACGTAAATCTATAAATGGGTTCTGGTAAATCCACTCATCATATTGAGGGTATTTATTTCTAAAATCAGCATATCCAGCAAGTTTATCTTTATCTGATGCGTTATTATACCATGACTCAAAGGTTCTTATTTCTACAGGCTTCCGTCCTATTCCTAATGCAGACTGAATACCTGATATCAATTGATGTGAATTACTGTAATAATAACGTCTTTGATACCACTGATTCCACTTGGCAGCCATAACCAGATAATTGAAACCAAGTGTGGACTGGCCATTTTCCTGTATGACATCAACATAATCACTTACGAACTTCTCTTCAGGCGATATTTTGAGATGAAGATCAACTAACCATTTTTTTGATTTTTCTTGACTTGCATCATACATGTCAAGACGCTCTTTTGTAGTCTGTTCCATCTCACTCTGTTTTTGCCTGAACTCAACTTCTGTTACAGGATTTGGAACAGTTTTATAGTATAACGTAGCATCATGACGAAATGGATTACTGTCAAGCCTTTGCCTTCCAAGAATCTGTGAAAGATCAATTGCAACATCGAGACTTAACCACTCTTTTCCTCCATCAATAAAAATATAAGTACTGGCATTTGTAGAATAAAAATCTACACCCTCGAAAGAAGCTTTTGTACAAAACGTAAAGGTCTTGTTTATCGGATTATTGCGATCGGTACATAAACCGCCTATTGTAAAACCCTTTGGCAGTTCTGAACTTTTACTTTCTGAACATAAAATTGTAACTTCTTCCGGGAGCAAATTATTCTTTTCGATAATCCTTATAATAGACTTTAATTCATTAAGGAAAATACAAACCTCACGAGAATACACCACATTTCCCTGTATAATTTTACGTTCAAAATACCCATTATTCCTATATTTCTGTATCAACTCAGTACATAACTTCACTGCATTCTCACCATTTCTCATTTTCCGTTTTTTCAATGTCGGCTCCTCAATGACAGCCGGATCCCATTGTAACTTATAATAAGGAAGATTGGCTAATTGCGGGATATAATCCAAGTATATTTCAGGAATAGGTGTAGCCGACAAGTAACATATACGTCTGGCTCTGTTATCTATATTAACAAGAAAATTCATATCAACAGTTCCTTTAAATGTCGCATCCCCCATAAGACACTGAAACTCATCTACCACAAAAAAGAACTTGTCTATAATACCACAGGATTCCAAAACAGAAAACACCTTACCTACCGAGTCCAATGTAACCAATATTTTAGGAGGAGGTTGTTGTCCGAAAGGTGTCAATCCATAATGCAAATGTAAATACGAATTCAAATCTTCCATTTTCTGTTTAATAGCACTTTGTCTGTCATCACATTGAGGAATATGAAACAAAAAACTATCAGGATACTGTTTGTGTTTATTTTTCAATACCTGAATACGGGGGGAAATGATTACTACCATCAGAACAGAATTAAGAAATAACGATGTTCCTCCACAACCAGTAAGTGTCTTATTAAGAATAAACTTACCGTTTATAGGTAAAAGGCCATTTATAAGTTTATCATAATCACTCATATATCTACAACTTGGTGGCATAGGTATATCTATTATTTTCATCATATAATACTATTTTTATTTTATAGTTATTGGCTGCATCCCGTTTCCTCTTTGATGAGTAAACGGAACGCATCACTTTTTTTTCTTAAAAACACTATTACTTATAAGTAAATTTCATAAATTCATTAAAAAAAAGTGCATTATCTATATTTTCTCTTTCGTTTGTCGTAGGCTAACGCCGCTTGAGTGGTATAATACACTTATTATAATCTGCCTTCGGTTTACTCATACCATATAAACTTCAATACATCCTGAATTGTAATGTTCCGAAGTTATCAGCTTCTGCTTTATAAGCATTTATTACATGATTCATAATTTCATCTTCATTCATTGTCTGGCTTTTCCATCCATCAACGAAATATTCAATAACTAGATCTTTATCAATTCCCCATTTGCACATAAGACAAGCCAGTTTAAATATACTATTAGCTCTGTTGCCTTCCTGCCAATATTCAGGATGGTTTTTCCTCCATGAAGAATCCATTATGCGAATAATACTTTTATCTGAAACACTCTTTATGTTATTACAAGAGTATTGTTTTGAATTATTCTGAGTTTTTATGGTAGGAATATAATGAAAAGCAACTGGATTATGATTTACCCAAATATCAGGATCATAGCTCAGATAGTTTCTTCTGGCTATATCCTTACAGCTCTCATCTTTACTTGCTACATCGAATTTCTTCAATAGTTGTTCATACAAGTCCCTATGCAAGTCCGGATTCTCATTATCATGCAGTACTAGAGCTTTCAGTCCTTCTCCACTGGGAGTAACAAACACACAGACTACACATGGAGTAATTATCAAGCGATTTCGTAGATGTATCATTTCATCTCTTGTAGCTATATGGTCAAAATCCATAGCTGTAATACACGAATAATCATCCAGTCCCTTACTATTAACCTTTAAAAATCGGGCATTGCAAGCAACAGCAGGCAATAATCTAGATTTCCAATATTGCCTTTCCTCTTCCGGTACAGTTCTGATGCGTTCAATTGCTTGTCTTAGTGTATATTTCCCATATTCACTATCACACAATACTAAATCCCCATTACGAATAACTTCTACAACTTCATTAAAGTCAATATATTGCAAACCATACTTTGTGTAATTAATTCTTTGCAATAAAGTAAAAATTCCATTGTTTCTCATTATTTTAGTTTTTTAATTATTAAAATTGTTTTTTCAGATATAAAGTTTTCAGGCCCTTCAAATTTCCCATTTTTATTAAATGACAAAAAAGGAGACAGTCTCAAATTCGACTATCTCCTTACATTATTATTATTTCGTCTGTATTCGCAATATGATGGAGCCTAAATTTATCTCCAGCCAAGCATCCTTTATTTTACTGGCACCTAATCTTTTAGCACTTTCTTTATAAATCTCCAGAAAGTCTGACTGTTCCAGATTATAAATTATATGTCCTAAATAAGGCATAGGAGGAAGAGGTGATGGCATTTTAAATCCATTATATCCTTCTCCAGTTATTATTAAGGCATCAGCAGCATTTATATCCTTCTCCGGATTAGCCCCTAAAGTGAAATAGTTTAAACATCTATTGAAAAACATGGCTACAACATTTCCTAATGTATATAACTTAAATTCAACTTTATCTTTACCAACATAAGCATCCAAATCTTCCTGCACCGCTTTTTCAATTTCACTAATGTTTGTTTCAGTTATGGTATATACTTTACCCATAACGAATACCTTCTTTTCTTTTTTCATTACTGTCTCCTCCTTAGTTTAATACGTGATTTTCATTATGATACAATCTGGATAACATCTTATACCGATTTCTTCAACAAACCCTTCCTCTTTACATGTAAATAGTAACAGTGTCTTATAGAACTGAATGAAGGTAGTTACATCGGTATAGAAATTTTTACCGTTAAAACATAGTGGACTAATTAATGGATAACCACCCATCTTTTTAGGGGGTAAAAGCTCTAAGACCAATACCAGATATAATATTTGCGTCAGTATCATATATTACTGGTTTGTCCGGATTGATATTAAAATCACGGATAAATTTCATAATTACATGATTTTCGCTTAACTCCTCAATTGCGAAAGATACCATTCCACCAGTTGTTTCCTCCAAAGAATCATTTACGGCTGATTCAATCTCCTCTATCGTCATTGTAGTATCGAGGACTTCTCTGTTTGCAATAAAATAGTTTTTCATAGTTTAGATTTTTGTGATTTAATTGTTAGTGTAATTCCCAGTTTGCCCTTCAGAAATGATATAAGTCCTGTATAAGCATCAGTTCGCCTTCTTTCTCTCGGGCATATCTCCAGAAGTTCTTTCAGTGTTATTTCAATGCAGAGACCAGTTTTAAAATTCTCTCCATACCTCTTTCGTAAGGCTTCAACATCTTTCTCGTATTTTTCAGGGATAGGTTGGGCGATTGTACTACTTTTTTCGATAACATCAGGAGTTGTTTCTCTAACCTGACGCTCTGACGGTTCTTCTAAAGTACCATCAAAGAATATATTCATAAAATTTCCTAACATAGTTGTAGGTATTATTTTTGTCATTAGTTAGAGTTTCAATCCACCAGAATCGCGTTTTGTCATTTTCAGAAAGTAGGTATAAAAAAGTACGCACTAAGATTTATGTTCCTAGTGCGTTCCTACTTATATTATTATTACTATTCAAAGCTTATTTCTTTCCATATAGCTCCTTTCCATGTATTACCATTTGAAACTTCATCTTGCTTATTTTTATTTAGATAAAGGTGAATGTTTTTTGATTCATTCCAAGAATTTATTGATACATTGATGTCATTAGGGCTTGTTAATTTTAATTCTGATAAAGAAGTACAACCATATAAGGCTTGGAATTCTATTACATTTGGGAAATTAGCAGATGTCAAAGAAGTACAATCGCTAAAAATGGTACCGTCTAAACTTGTTAGATTTTGTAGAGTTACAGAACTTAATGAGGTACATCCCTGGAAAGCTTGACGTCCTATAGATTGAAGATTAGGGCAATTTATACTTTTCAAAGAAGTGCAAAGCCAAAAAGACAGGTAGCTGTTCTGGGTGAACTGCCATGTCAACAGGAATCACATGGAAATGAATTATACAGAGGTTTAGGTATGTTCACACCGGACACCCACAACTGGAACAACCTGAAGGTTATCCAGGCGATTATTTGAGAAAGAAGAAAAAGAAAAACAACGTAAAATAAGATGGTAAAAATAAGAATCCTATGATTTTTATCTTCACTTCTATCTTTAATCATTATATTTGCAAATAAAGTCAATATTTTAGCTCAAATTGTAATAGATTCAATATGAGAACCGAAAAAATAAATAGGATAAAAGTTGTATTAGTAGAACAAGGAAAGACCGGAAAGTGGTTGGCAGAAAAACTGGGAAAGAATGAGGCAACTGTATCACGTTGGTGTTCTAATACCAGTCAGCCCTCATTGGAAATGCTAGTACAAATAGCGCAAGTATTAGAAGTAAACACTAAAGATCTAATCAACGATAAAGAAGAAAAATAATATGGCAAAGAAAAATATACAATCAGTAGAACCTAACATTGCTGATTTAGCAAATGGATGGCTTAAATCATATAAATTAGATTATAAATTAGAACAAGAGTCTCTTAATTCTGAGATAGATAAAGCACTTACTGATTATTTTACTAAAAACGGTGGTAGTGGTGCTAATCGCCCCGATGCAAAATTATTATTACAGGATAAAAAGTTAAATTATTATCCAATCTTGATTGAATACAAAGGCTACAAGGATAGATTGGTAAAGCTTGATGCATTTAGTCGTGTTGAGAATAAAACAGCTAAGAATGAACCAAACTTTAAAAACATTAATTCTTATGCAGTAAATGGTGCTGTACATTATGCTAATGCCATTTTACATCTAACAAGTTATACTGACATTATAGCTATTGGTGTAACAGGATATAAAGATGAATACGGTAAATTACAACATCAAATAGGTGTGTATTATGTATCCAAAAGCAATTTTGGAATGGGACAGAAAGTTGGAGATTATTCCGACTTGTCATTTTTAGCTCCTAAAAATTTTGATGCATTTATTGAAACAATTGAATCATTGAATCTTACTCAAGATGAAATTGAAAAGATAAAAGAACAGCGTGAAAGAGAAATATCAATAAGTCGTAAGTATTCGGCCAACTACAGGTATTAAACCT
>ULON01006354.1_pt1 | contig 13999 bp, 10 predicted proteins | sample 1952571 | NCBI WGS metagenome assembly ULON01 (sample SAMEA4835603, study PRJEB28245) | human gut metagenome | biome: gut microbiome; material: fecal sample | place: Denmark | collected 2008
CTGACCCCGGCTCCTGATGTGTCAGTGCATCTGCCGTCAGATCCGTATATTTATCCATCAGGCTGCTTCGCAGTGCGTGCGTGATTTTCTGCCCGAACACAATCAGCAGTCCTTCCCTTGAACTTTCCAGTGCCCCCATGAGCAGTGTAAATCCAAAATATGCAAAGATCAGATAAAATGATACCACATTTCCCGTCGTCATGGTATCTATAATAGTTCCAAGAATGAGCGGTGGAAGAAGCGCTGTCAGGATTGCACCGGCCACTGCACACACGATCCCGGCGGAAAGCCACTTCTGTTTTTTTATCGTCCGCCACATGACACTGCCTACATTTTTACTGCTATGCGTCCCGCTGTTCAATTTGCTGCACGCCCCGCTATGCATTATTCTGCACGCCCCCTTTCTTTTCTGCCTTGTTCTGTTTCAGCACATTTTCCTGCATTTACTTTCTCCGCCGTACTTCCCTTCGTCTGCTCCTCATAAAGTCTTGCATATTCCGGGTATTTTTCCATGATCTCCTCATGTGTGCCGACCGCCGCATGCCCATGCTCCATCCAGATCACCTGATCCATTTCCGGGAAAAGATAGAGTCTGTGGGATAACAGGATCACGATGCTGTCTGACGTCATCGCCTTTAAATTGGTATATACTTCCTGTTCCGTATTCCGGTCAAGTGCGGAGAAAGGATCATCTAAGATCAGCACCGGTCTTTTATGGCACAAAGTTCTCGCAAGTGCAAGACGCTTTGCCTGACCACCGGAAAGTCTGACTCCTCCACTTCCCACAACCGTGTCAGGTCCCTGTTCCATCTCTGCAACTTCTCTATCAAAACATACTGCTTTCAAATAAGTTTCTGTATCCTCATTTTCTCCCATCAGAATATTGTTTTTTATACTGTCATCAAATAATTCCGGGTCGTGTCCTAAATAACCAATGGTTCCGGTTAACACACTATTTCCCATCTCGTTTAACTCTCTGCCTGCAAAACGGATACTTCCCTGATAAGGATATTCGCACAGAAATGTCTTTCCAAACGTGGACTTGCCGGACGCAACGGCACCGGTAACACCAATGATCTGTCCCGGTTTTGCAGAAAATGTGATATCCTCATAAATATCTGTCCCGCCCGGATATGCAAAACTCAAATGGGAAACCGTAAGCTCTGCCTGTTTTTGCACTCTGCTTTCACTTTCATGTTCCACACATTTCATGAGGGGTTTGATCCTCTTCCAGGAAACCTGTGCCTTGTGAACTGCGTTAAAAAGTTTTGCCGCACTCGATGATTTTACCGAAAGTTTGGTAAAACAGGTAAGAAATGTGGTAAATGCCGCAACATCCCAGACTCTCCAGCCACTTCCAAGCACGTTTTTACCTCCAAAATATAAAATGAAAATGACACCCGCCATCGAGATGACACGGTAGATCGGCGGAAATGCCGCGCTCCATATATTCGCCCGCACCGCAGATTTTTCGTAAGCTGAAAGATTTTTCTCATACGCATTTTTTCGCTCCTGCTCACATCCATAAACACGATAGGTGACCGCATTGGATGCCCGGTCTAAGGTAGCGGCACTTAAGATCCCGGACTGCTCCTTATAGGCTGCCCCGGTTCTCTGCACAATTCCTTTCATCTTCTCTGCCAGAAAATACGAAACCGGCGGGAACAGCATGCTTAAAAGCGCAAGTCTCCAGTCATAAAAGAGAAGCATTCCGGCATATGCAAGCAAAGCTACCCCTGTATCAAATATCTCCGTGGTAAATTTCCGCATGCCCTCCGCACAGTCATCCACATCCAGAATCGCTTTTGTCATGACATTTCCGGCGTCTTCCTCTTCCAGTTCTGCCCGGCTTTTATGCACAAGGCTGTCATACAGAACATGTTTCATGCGCCGGTTGACATTGTTTGCAAAACGTCTCACATAAAAACGCTTGATATATCTGGAACTCTGCACCACTGCGATTGCGATCACATAGGCTGCGACCAGTTTTCCCATATCAGGAAATCCTGCCCTGCCGCCAAGGATATCCACCAGACAGCCCGCCATTTTTCCCTCAAACCATGGTCCGGCAAGGAGTCCTAAATTGTAAATCAACCCGGAGACTGTCACCGCAAGAAGAACTTTCCACTCCATTTTAAAATAGGAAATCACATGGTCTGCCTCAAATTTTTGTTTTTCACTTCCAGCATTTTTTCTGTCGTACTTATCACTCATCTGACTCACCATCCATTTCCATCCTGTCGTCTGAACCGGACTGCACGAGTTTTGACACATCGCAAAACTCTGCCCGCCGCTGTTCCTTCGACCGCCAGTAAAGTTTATCTAACGTCTCAAGAAATGCCGCTTTTTCCTCCTTGGGCAGCTCCGCTCAAAGCCACTCATAAAACACGCTCTCAATGGACGCCTTTGAATTTTTTAACTGTTCCGCTTTCTCTGTCGCATACAAAAGCTGGCTTCTTCCATCCTCCGGGTTCGGTTTCCGGTAAAGATATCCTTTGCTCTCTAAATTAGCCGCACGCCTTGCAGCAGCCCCTTTATCAATCTTTAACTGCTCTCTGACTTTCGCCTGTGTGACGCCGGGATTGTGCCGGATGAAATGGATAAAATCAAATTCTGCCGTTCCGATTCCTTCCTCTTTCATCATCTTTAATGTAAACTTGCCCGCTTCACGCGCGATCTTTGTGATTTTTCTTCCTGACTCGTCCATTGCGATCTCCACTCCTAACCAACTCTGAAAATTAAAATCTAACTTATGACTTTCCAATTAGCATACAAAAAATAGATGTACCTGCATCTAACCAGATGATAGTACATCTATTTTTGTGTGTCAATTTATCTTTTTCTTACTTTGCACAGGAAAAAACTTTTTCCTGATTTGATTCATCAATGAAATCTTTCTTACTTCTCACTCCAGATTTTTCTATATTTCATAAAATAGTAAATACTCATGATCATACTGAGTATCTCGCCCGTTGTGATCGACAGCCAGACTCCGTCCATTCCAAGCAGATTTGGTAATATCAGTACCGGCAGCAAATATCCATATACCAGTACACTAGCCCATGTTTCTGCTATTTTTACTCCACCTTCGGCAGCCCTGCAAATCCCACTGCAAGCTCTTCATCGGTCGGAATATAGTCTGTCATCTCTCCATTGTTAAACTTCTCATATGCAACCATATCAAAATAGCCGGTTCCGGTAAGTCCAAAAACGATAGTCTTTTCTTCTCCGGTTTCTTTACATTTCAACGCCTCGTCAATGGCAACACGAATCGCATGAGAACTCTCCGGTGCCGGAAGGATTCCCTCTATTCTTGCAAACTGCTCTGCTGCTTCAAATACAGAAGTCTGCTCTACACTCCTTGCCTCCATCAGTCCGTCATCATAAAGCTGTGACAGAGTTGAACTCATGCCGTGATAGCGAAGTCCTCCGGCATGGTTTGCAGATGGAATAAATCCGCTGCCAAGTGTATACATCTTTGCTAACGGACAGACCCTTCCGGTATCACAGAAATCATATGCATAGCGGCCTCTCGTAAGACTCGGACAGGATGCCGGTTCGACTGCGATAAATTGATAGTCTTTTTCACCACGCAGCTTTTCTCCCATAAACGGAGAGATCAGACCCCCAAGATTGGAACCGCCGCCTGCACATCCGATAATGATATCCGGCGTAATATCATACTTTTCCAGAGCAGCTTTTGTCTCAAGTCCAATGACTGACTGATGTAACAATACCTGATTTAACACACTTCCCAATACATAACGATATCCTTCTCTCGTCGTTGCAGCTTCTACTGCCTCGGAGATTGCACAGCCAAGACTTCCTGTTGTACCCGGATGCTCTGCTAAAATCTTTCTGCCGACTTCTGTTGTCTCAGACGGTGACGGGGTTACACTTGCTCCATATGTGCGCATTACCTCACGGCGGAATGGTTTCTGTTCATAGGAAACTTTTACCATATAGACTTTACAGTCAAGATCAAAATAAGCACACGCCATAGAAAGTGCAGTTCCCCACTGTCCAGCACCTGTCTCTGTTGTCACACCTTTTAATCCCTGCTTCTTTGCATAATATGCCTGTGCAATCGCAGAGTTTAATTTATGGCTTCCACTTGTATTGTTTCCCTCAAATTTATAGTAGATCTTTGCCGGAGTCCCCAGTTTTTTTTCCAGACAATATGCTCTCACCAGTGGTGACGGACGGTACATGCGGTAAAAATCACGGATCTCCTGTGGAATATCGATGTATGGGTTGGTATCATCGAGTTCCTGTTTTACCAGTTCATCACAGAATACATGCCCCAGTTCCTCCGCGGTCATCGGTTTTAGAGTTGCCGGGTTCAAAAGCGGTGCTGGTTTGTTCTTCATATCAGCGCGCACATTGTACCATTGTGTCGGCATCTCATTCTCTTCCAGATAAATTTTATACGGTATTTTCTTTTCGCTCATCTTCTCCTCTTTTCCGCAACTTTTATCGTTACTTTACTGTTATGATTCTCTGATTCATGATTTTATCTATATTTTAGTATATTAGCACATTGAAGTGTCGCAGTCAATAACTTTGGATCTTAATATCGGCATCGACGAAAGCCGTAACACCTGTTTACCCCAAATTGCGTTTCTTTTTATTCCACTCTTGCAACACTGCTGACACCCTCCGGCGTCCGCTGCTTTGTCACAATTATTTTTTTGTCGATCTGGTCTTTTAATTCAGATACATGTGAAATAATTCCTACCAGACGATTTCCCTCGGTGAGCTGCAGCAATGCTTTTAACGCCTGTTCTAAGGCATCCTCATCGAGTGATCCAAATCCCTCGTCCACAAACATGGAATCCATACGGATTCCACCCGCATAAGACTGTATCTCATCCGACAGTCCAAGCGCAAGTGACAATGATGCCTGGAAAGACTCCCCACCGGAAAGCGTCTTTACACTGCGCTTTGTCCCGTTATAATGATCAATCACACAAAGTTCCAATCCTGCTTTTTCCTTGCGGCTTCCTGTCTCTTCCTCACGTTTTAATTCATACTGCCCGCTGCTCATCGTAAGCATCCTCCGGTTTGCTCGGATCAGTATCCTGTCAAAATAAGCCATCTGCACATAAGTTTCCAGTTCAATCTTTGCCTTACCGTTTAACATTCCACTTGCCGTATCGGAAAGAGATTTCATCCAGACATACTTTTGTTCGGTCTGTGCGATCTCTTTTTGTTTTTTGCTGACATTTTTACAGATTTCCCTATTAGTACAATAAGATGTATATTTTGAAGCCCTGTTTTCTTCCATCTCATTTCTTTTTGCACGCAGTTCTCCCGCCTGTTTTTCGATCTCTTCTTCCGGAAACGATATTGCTTTCTCTGTTTCCTCAATCTGACGAAGCAGCATCTGAATGACGCCCTTTTCCGTCTCTCTGTTTTTTTCGTAATTATGATACGCTTCTCTTGTCTTTTCTCTGTTCTCTTCTAAATTTCTTTTTTTCAGGGTAAACTCGTTTATCTGTGTCTGTACCCCCTCTTTTGTTACATCCTTTACCTGCTCTTTCAGCTCATTGAGACTCTTTTCTTCATTTGCGTACTCTGTCTGCAGACGTACCAGCTCCTGTTCTGCCACATTGATCTGGTCGGCAAGTGTTTTTATTTCTGTTTCATCGAGCGGAATCTTTTTTTCTAAGGCAGTCTTTTTTCGTTCGTCTTCCTGTTTTTTGGAAAGTTCCGCTTTTTTCTCATCGGCTGCTCTTTGCAGCATAGTAATCACAGACTGTACATGGTATGGTTTTGCATCAAAATCTTCTATTGACAAAACCTGACTCCCATCAGCGTTTTTTATGGTCTGTAATGTATTGACATCTGTATCTCCAGTTAAAGTGCTCTGATTACATGTAATTATATTACTTGTAATTATATTACTTGCAATCAGAGCACCCGTAATTAAATTACATGCAGATTTTATATCGTCACTGATCTGCTTTTCGGCAGTTTCCCTGTTTCCGGTCAATTTTGCAATTTCTTCCTGAATACTGCTGATTGTTCCTCTTATCTTTTGTATTGTTTCTTCGCTTTCTTTTAATTCATCTTTGATCTGCTCTGCACGTTTCCTGTTATTTTTTGCCTGTAAAAACTGCGTGTTCCGTTCGTTTTCAATCTGCATAAGCTGTGCAAAAACAGTTTTTTGATCCTCTGTCTGCTCTATGCCAGTTCCACAGTCTGCAACGTTTTTCTTCCACTGCTGTTTCTGCTGTGTGCACCGTTCTGTCGCCGTGGCAAGCATCTGTCCAAGATTAATGTTCTGTTCGTTTAACATAACCAGTTCATCCTGCGCAGACTGCATCTGTTCTTCTAATACATGCTTGACATCCAGATCCTTTTTCGCTTTTTCTTTCTGATCTTTATATTCTTCCCTTCTCGCCTCATCAGCACTCTTTTGCCTTTTTGTCTCCGTCTTTATTTCATTTAAAGACATTCTGACATCAGGCTCACCAAGCAGTTCTCCTGCATCCTTTAGGACTGCTGACATTTTCTCATTTTCCTGTGTCACGAGCTGATGCGCTTTTTCACTCAGTCTGCTGACTGACTCCCTTGCCTTTTCATCCTCCGCTTTTGCCTGTTTTAACACTTCCCGATCCGGAGTTTCCTGTGGTATGACTGCCAGTGTCGGATGATGTATGGCTCCACAGACCGGACAGGGTTCGTCTTCCTTTAATCCCTGCGCCAGCATTCCCGCCTGTGCATCCCAGAATTGCTGTTCTATCCTCCGGTATTGTTCACTGATCTGTTTCTGCTCTGCGGCTGCTTTCTGATACTGTTTTTGAGTTTTCTCCCTTTCTCTGCTGACTTTCTCCCAATCCTCTAACCTGTTTTCCAGCTCTTCGAGCCTGCGTATCCTCTCTGATACTTCCAATATTGCTTTCTCTGCCTGTTCTCCCCTGCTGTCTGCACCGGAAAGCTGCTCCCACGTTTCTTTTTGCTGCTGTAAGTCCCTGCTTTTTACCTCATATGATTTCTGTACGTTTTCCAGTTCTGTACCAAGTCTCTTTACTTCTCTTTCTGATGTGTTCAACTGTTCTGCAATCTCTGTCAGATCCTGTATTTTCTGTCGGATTTCTTTTACTTCCTTCTCATAGGCAATCTCCTGTCCTGCCGCATCCTTGTTCTGCTCCTGTTCTTCTTTTAACAGTTGCTGCTGTTCTAAAAGACTGTTTTCTGTTTTCTTTTTTAAATCAAGTTTTTCCTTTTGATCTGAAATATGCTCCTCCAGCGCACGGCTCCTGTCTCTCTGATTTTTCAGCGTATCCATTTTTTCTGTGATCAGTCGCATTTCATGCTCTATGCGTTGTATTTCCGCAGTAATGCCCTCATAAGATTTTAAGGTCTCTTTTTCCTGCTGCAGTTTTCCCTCCAATTCTGTTCGTCTCTGTTCATCCTGCCGTTTTTTCTGAACCTTTTCTTCCATATCCTGGTGCTTCTTTTCCTGCGACAGACCAATTTCCTGTATTTTTTCAAACAACACCAGCTTCTGTTTATATTCTTCAATCGTTCTGCCTAATTTTTCACAGCATTCCGCTTCTTCTCCTGCCCTGTCCATATCCGCTTTTGCCTGCACCAGAAGCGCTTCTAAGTCCTTCAGCTTCTGCTGTTTTTCTTCCAACAACCGCCTTCTGTCTGCATTTTCACGCACTTTCCCGCTAAGTTCATCCATATTTTTTATTTGCTGATCCAGCGCCTCTTTTTCCTTTTGCAGGCACTCCAACGCAGATTCTTCCGCTTTACAAAGTTCTTCTAAAAGTGAGATTCCCTCCTCGATCCTGCCGTCAAATTTTTCCTTTTTTAAAAGATTTATTTTTTCTGCGATCCTTGTCCCTTCTTCATCCAGAGAGTCACTCTCACAGACAATTCCCTCCATATACTGATTGATGCTGCGCCGCAGTTCATCATATTCTTTCCATTGTTTTTTTACGGCATCTTTCAGTTTGTCCTGCAGCACACGATAAATATCCGTCCCGAATATCTGACGAAAAATCTTTCCTCTCTCCTCCGTATTGGCAAACAATACTTTCTGAAAATCCCCCTGTGCGATCATTGCTATCTGGGTAAACTGTCTGCAGTCTAAACCGATCAGCTCTGTGATGGCGCGTGTGACCTCTCTGCTTTTTGTCACTGGTTCTCTGTCATCCGGGTATTCTAGTGCAGCATTCGCCTTTTCCGTTGTCATTCCCGTCCCACGTCCCTTCGGACGCATATATTCCGGGTTACGCTCTACTGTATACCGTTTATTTGCGTACTCAAATGTCAGACGCACGAATGTTTTCACGTCATCTTTTGCATATTTGCTGCGGAACATATCCGCTTTGCGCACATCACCACTGGCTTCCCCGTACAGCGCAAACGTGATTGCATCAAAGATCGTGGTCTTTCCTGCCCCGGTATCCCCTGTGATCAGAAATAATCCCTGCGATCCAAGCCGTTCAAAATCTATGGTCTGCTCCCCCGCATACGGGCCAAATGCACTTATTGTAAGACTGACTGGTTTCATAAATCGTTCCTTTCCTGCCGCTCCTATTTTCTCTCAAATCCCAAATATCTCGTTCCCTGAAACATCAGTTTTCCTGTATTTGCTTCTCAAACTATTTTTTCAGGAACTTGTCAATGCACCAGCTCTTCCATCAGTTCTCTGACAAAATCCTGCTGTTCTTCACTCATCGGCTGATTATTCTGTATCTCGTAAAATTCTTCAAACAGTTCCATCTCTGATTTTTGCTCCACATGTTCGGTCACCTCAACCTGCCTGCTCTGTCTGGTCCTGCTGTTATCATAGACAAGCTGCATCAGATTCGGGTATACCGTCCGAAGTTTTGCCATTCCATCCGGCACATCTTCCTCATCGGTCAGTGTAATCTGCAGATAATCTTCTGTTTCTGTGCCCTCATAGAAATCTTTCGACATCAGTTCCATGTATGTTCCCCGGATCTTTCTCAGATCACGAAGCGGTTTTAACGGAACTTTTTCAATGAAAATATCTCCCTTTTCCTTTATCTCCAGGACAACAACGGACTTTTTCTGTTCCGCCTCGGAAAAAGAATATTTGAGCGGGGTTCCGCAATAGCGCAGTGTCTCCCTTCCGATATGCTGCGGGCTATGAATATGCCCTAATGCAACGTAATCAAAAACATCAAACACTTCCGCCCCGATCTGGTCTAATCCACCCACCGAAACTTCCTCCGACTCACATCGCGAAGCCCCTGTCACAAACTGATGTGCCACCAATATATTCCGCTTTGATGCGTCCACCGGCATATGAGATACGACAAACTGCAGGGCATCCTGATATGTTTCCACTGTCTCCACATCATCTTCCTGTGCCAGATCCTGTTTTGTCCCGGCATCTTTTTTTTCAATGGATATCCCCTCTGTCACTTTCCTCCACGCATGGCGCACGACCGCCGGGCGGATAAACGGCAGCAGCCAGATGCAGAGTTCCCCATATGCATCCTGACATGTAACACACCTCACCTCTCCATCATAAACCGGTGAAACATAGACTTCCCGGCTGCTCATAAGCTGTGCACCAAATGCAATACGTTCCGCGGAATCATGATTTCCACTGACTGCAAACACCTTTTTCCCGCAATCAGCAAGTCCCGTGAGAAACTGATCAAACAACTGTACCGCCTCCGCAGACGGAACCGGCTTATCATAGATATCCCCCGCGATCATAACCGCATCCACCTGTTTTTCCAATGCGATCTCTTTGATCTGCCGTAAAATATATTTCTGATCTTCGATCATGGAAAACTCATTGACTCTTTTTCCAATATGCAAATCCGAGATATGAAGAAATTTCATGCTCTCCTCCTATACTATTTCATTCGTAATACTTTACTTAACTATACCATATAGCGTCCCGAAATACAAACATATGTTTTGTTTTTGTTGCTTTTTCACAAAAAAACAGATCTCAGAAAATAAAAACCACTTTCTGGAGATCCATTTTTCTATTTATTTTGTTTCCATTGTAACAGTAATGCCGAATTGATGATGACGAGCACAGAACCTGCATTATGTATCAATGCTCCCACGACCGGATTTAAAATTCCGATGATTGCAAGCACGATCGCCACAAAGTTAAGCCCCATCGAAAAACTCATATTGCATTTGATCGTGATCATCATCCGCCTGGATAATGCAATCAGATGCGGCAGTTCTTTTACTTCATCATCCACCAGCGCAATATCTGCTGCATCCAACGCAATATCACTTCCAACACCGCCCATCGCAATTCCGATATCCGCTTTTTTCTGTTCCGCCGGCAAGGTAATCTGCGCTAAGACATCCTCACACGGCACATCCTCGTCAACCATACGGTCGATTGCCTGTACCTGACCAATGATTTTTGACAGTCTTATTTTTCACTTATCTCTTCCAGAATTTCTATCGGATGCGCATCAGTAACAAAGATCATTCCATCGTACAATTTTTCCGGCGATTGTGATACGCGGTAACTTTGAGGAAAAATGCTCATAAAAAACGCACTATAGCCCTCTCCTAACGATCCCATAGAAACATGATCTGTAATCTGCTCTTTCAGTTGTGAATTTTCCGGAACCTTTGAAAAATCCAGCCAGCTCATATCATAACCGGCTTTCTTCGCGGCTTTCGCTAGAGGATCATAGGAATAAAACGTGTGCGTGATACGCTTTCCATCATTTTTCGGAAGATTGCAGTTCGTCTTGTAAAAATCCGTTCCAATCGCAAAATATCCGTCCCCCAGTTCATCGGAAAGAATATTCCCCATCACTCTGGTACCTGCGCCATAATTTCCAAACCGCTCTATATGCCCATTGTGACCTGAAATAAAAATACAGGAATTGCCCCTCTGCTCTTCCATAGAAAGGATCCACAGCACATTTTCTGCCATCAATTGGTCTCTGAGCACATTTCCTTCTACGGCAGAATTGATCACTTTCCCAAGAGAAATATTCTGCAGCAGCGTATCTGCCAGATGATCCGCCTGTACAATGTCCTTTACATCTGATTTTTGTAATTCTTCTTTTATTTCTGTGATCACTCTGCTCTGCTGTTCAACATCATACTCACTGTGCTGTTCTTCTGTATCCTCCAGTTTCTTCAGTTCTGTCACATCTATCCCCGCCTTTTCACATGCTTCAATCAGATACTGCAGATTATAGGACCATCTTTGCATGTCAAACCCATAAAACCTTAAATCATCTCCATCTTTTGCAGTCTCATTGTATTTTCGCATATAAGAGATCAGATCTGCCATCTCATCAGTTCTGTATATTGCAAAGCCAATCGCCGCGGCAGCCTGCTCTGCCGTTCCTTCCCCACCGTGAATGTAGCGGTTCACATACTCGCATCCACCGTAGTCTCCCTCCAGTGCAAATGCTCTTATCCCGGCATTTTCCACCAGATTTTGAAATACGGAAAGTTTTAACTGCTGAAACTCTGCATTTCCATGGGATGCCTCCCCCAGTGCCACAATTTTTGTTTTCTCCGGTATTTTTATATTATCCACCTGGTCTGCGTATTGCATAAATTCCGTTTCATCAGCACATGGTCCGGTACCAAATCCTCCAAAATGAGAATATATACTGCCGACAGCAACTATACCTAACAGGATTATACCTGCGACAGTCCAGATTCGCGAATGTTTTTTCTTTTTCATAAATTTCCCTCCCCAAAAATTATCTGCTTTACTTAATTCACGACTATATCTTAACAAAAAAGGAAATGTACCGCCATTTTATTAGCTTACATTTCCCTGATAAATCTTACATTTTTGTAAGATTGGAAGAATCTTCAAATTTATATTGCAAGATAACTTTACTTCCCAAAAGTGTGATCGCCTTTTGTGGACAATTACATATACAGCGGTAACACATCGTACATTTGCTGCCTGGATGAGGTCTTCCATTCTCCATCGTGATATTTTTCATGGGGCAGATTTTTGCACACTTACCACATCCCACGCAATCCTGATTTATTTTTAGCTGGTCGGTATATCCTGCCGTTTTTTTATAAAACCAGAGCCTTTGTCCAAAAAGTCCTGCTATATGGGCGAAAATTGTCAGCCCCTCCGCAGGATAATCCCCCTGCCTGATCCGTTCTGCAGCTTCTTTCAATTTTTCATCCGCTTTTCTGATAATCTTTTCATTTTCTTCTGCGGATTTTTTCAACATTTTACTGTCACATATGGAATCCGGCATTTTAATATGTACGCCGCCTAAGATCACTGCTCCGTATTTTTTCAGAAGCCTTGCTGCACATCCGGCGCCGTCCCCGCTAAATGCTCCCATGGTCGCGACACATATCATTTTCCTGCCTTTCCATAAAGAGGCATGCATTTGGATAAAATCTCTTACCATGTATGGTGCATTCGAAAACTGCGTCGGATACCCAAGGATCACTGTTTCGTTTCTTTTTATTTTATCAATGATAAATTCATCCTCTAACGGAACCACATCGGCTGACGCATCGATTAATTTTACCAGCTTTGTAACGCAGTATTTCGTATTACCTGTACCACTCAAATAAATTCCTAACATACACTTGCTCTCTCCCGATAGAATTTTATGCATTTCCTTTAAGTGCAACCTCAACCGCCTTCTTAATAACAATACTCGAATTCGTCGCACCTGAAACTGTATCGACGTCTATTCTCTGTTCATCAACGATCTCATTTGCAACAGCTTCTGCGGCTTTGCCACGTTCCTGTCTGTGTTCTAAAATACGAACATCTATAATCTTCCCACCACTCACATCTACTTCCACTTTTGCATATATAAAATTCACATCATATTCTCAGATATAAACTCCATCCGGAATATCCGAAATATTTACTTCTTCAATAGTCGTTTCCTTTACCGCCCGCTTATACTCTCCAACACGATCTATATAAGCAGTTCCAAAAATTGATGCTAAAAGAAGAAACAACATAATAAGAATCATCACTATCTTTTTTCTGGATATACTCATTTCAAACTCCTCATCTTTCTATTATTCTGGTATTTTCTCTATGGAATGGTACAACATGCCAAACCCATCCTCTAAAAATTCACTCTTTGATAAATCCATCGACATTTTGATATATTCTTCCTTATTCGCTGCAAGCTGTATCAGTCCTGCTAACATTCCCCAGAACTGAAAGATCGTAGGCATTATTTTTAAATCCTCTCGCAAATCACCATTTTGAATGCCTGCCACTAAAAATTCTTTCATTTTTTCATTGATTTCTTCCCCCACATGATAGGTAGCTTTCTCTTCTGGCAGGTAATCATGATCTTTAAAATCAACATTAATTTTGTCCAACACCATTTTAAAATAAAACGGAAATTCCTCCTGATACTGTATTAAACCTTTACAGATCATATCGTATCTAGCCCTTGTTGTCTGCTGCTCTTCTAACGCAGTAACTATATATCCATATAATTTTTGCATGCTCTCTAAAACCAGCAGACCAATGATCTCCTCTTTGTTTTCAAAATATACATATAACGTAGCTTTACTGTATCCGGCAGCTTCTGCAATATCACTCATGGAAGTTGCCGTGATTCCATTTTCCATAAACAGTACCGATGCCGCTGACGCAATATTTTCTCTATGTACTGCCCTCGGTTCTTTTTTTCTTCGTCCCATATACCTCTCCTCTTCAGTTAATTAAACTCTTGGTTTAATTATATGGATAAATATATGGATTGTCAATCCTTACCTTTACACAACACAAAAACCCGCACAAACCTTTCGGTTCATGCGGGTTTTCCCCCTATATATTACCTTTTCCCAAAAATAACATATCCCCTTTTTAATTGATGCAATACAAATTATTTGTCTGCGATAGCAGCCCTGTGCATGCAGCACAGACTGCATTTTACCTTATAACAAATTATTTATTTGCAATCGCAGCCTGTGCTGCAGCCAAACGAGCGATCGGCACACGGAATGGTGAACAGGATACATAATCCAGACCAATCTTGTGGCAGAACTC
>ULON01001945.1_pt1 | contig 13605 bp, 11 predicted proteins | sample 1952571 | NCBI WGS metagenome assembly ULON01 (sample SAMEA4835603, study PRJEB28245) | human gut metagenome | biome: gut microbiome; material: fecal sample | place: Denmark | collected 2008
TGGAAAGCATCCGGAAAACAAAATGGGCAGGACGTGAGATCTTTTATTTTGATACGATAGATTCTACCAATACAAAAGCAAAACAGCTTGCAGAGGAAGGTCATCCGACCGGTACACTGGTCGTTGCGGAGAAGCAGGAAGCCGGACGCGGCCGCCGTGGAAGAGGATTTGAATCTCCGGCAGGAGTCGGAATATTTATGACGCTGGTGCTCAAACCGGATTTTGCCCCTGACCGTGCTTCCATGCTGACACTGATCGCAGCACTTGCGGTATCGAAAGCGATATCGGAGAAAACAGGCGTAGACGCAGGTATTAAGTGGCCGAATGACATTGTGATGAACGGCAGAAAAGTCTGCGGAATCTTAACGGAGATGAGTGCACAGTTAGATTACATCAATCATGTTGTCATTGGAATCGGTATCAATGTCCAGAATCAATCATTTCCAAAAGAGATTGAACAGGTGGCGACCTCGATTTTGATGGAGACCGGTCTTCAAGTGAACCGTGCAGAGCTGATCGAGGCAGTGTTAGAGCAGTTTGAACGTTATTATGAAATATTTTTAGAGACGGAAGATTTAAGCGGTCTGGTAAAAGAATACAATGCGCACCTGATCAATATGCAAAAACAGGTCAGAGTGTTAGATCCAAAAGAGCCTTATGAGGCAAAAGCAATGGGAATCACGCCACATGGCGAACTGATCGTGGATACCTGGGAAGGCAGAAAACTGGTATCCTCCGGTGAAGTTTCCGTGAGAGGAGTATACGGATATGTCTGAGAGAGAAGAAGTGGTGCTCTGTGGGGCGAGCGCTTATAATAAAAAATTTTATCTGAATCAGGATTTTAGGGGACTGCCGGATTCAATCAAAGATGAATTAAAGATTATGTGTGTCCTTTTTACGGAGGATATCGGTGGTATTTTTCAGGTTGTATTTGATGAGGAAGGCAATTTAGAGTTCCGTACTTCCAGTGATGAGAATGATCTTTTGTATGATGAGATCGGATGCGGACTAAAAATACGTGAGCTGCAGCGAACAAAAGAGGAACTGCTCCGCGCTTTAGAGATGTATTATAAAGTGTTATATATTGGTGTGGACGAATCAGAAATGTAAAGAAAAAGGTAGGAAAATACGATGGTAATCACGATTGACGTAGGAAATACAAATATCACTGTAGGAGTATTCCGTGGGGATGAGGTAATGGCAACTTTTCGTATCACGACGAAGATGCCGCGTACTTCGGACGAGTATGGAATGCTGCTGTCAAACCTGTTAGAGCAGAACAACATCAGACACGATGATATTGAGGATGCGATCATAGCATCTGTTGTTCCGAATGTGATGCATTCCTTAGAGGGTGCGATCATCAAATATTTTGGCATCAATCCGATCATTGTGGAACCGGGTACAAAAACAGGAATCCGTGTGGTAACCGAGAACCCGCGGCAGATCGGCGCAGACCGTATCGTAGATGCAGCGGCAGCGTATGAACTATATGGCGGACCGGTACTGGTACTTGATTTTGGTACTGCCACAACTTATGATCTGGTCGATAAAAACGGTGCATTTGTTTCCGGTGTGACTGCACCCGGAATCCGTATTTCTGCAAAGGCACTGTGGGAAGATGCGGCGAAACTGCCGGAGATCGAAATTCGCAAACCGGAGAGCATTCTGGCGAAAGAGACGATCTCAAGCATGCAGGCTGGTCTTGTATATGGACAGATCGGACAGACGGAATATATCGTGAAACATATGATCGAAGAGGCTGACATGGGACCGGTCAAGGTTGTTGCAACCGGTGGATTGGGACGTATCATTGCAAATGAGACAGATGTGATCGATGTGTATGATCCGAACCTGACATTGAAGGGAATGAACCTTATTTATAAGAAGCAGAACCGTAAATCAGGTAAGATTAAGAAATAAGAGATATCTGACCGGGAGATTCAGGATGCCTGGATCGGGTATAAGAGAGTGAATTATTTAGGAAATGGTGGCATGGGAGAAATCAGACGACTTCAGATTGGAAATGTAACGTTAGAAAATAACCTGATATTAGCACCGATGGCAGGCGTGACAGACCGGCCATTTCGTTTGCTTTGCAAGGAACAGGGAGCGGGACTGCTGTGCATGGAGATGGTCAGCGCAAAGGCGATCCTTTATAAAAACAGAAATACAGAAGAACTTTTGACGATCGACAAACGCGAGAATCCGGTGTCGCTGCAGCTGTTTGGCTCTGACCCGGATATCATGAGTGAGATTGCAAAACAGATCGAGGACAGACCATTTGACATTTTAGACATCAACATGGGCTGCCCGGTGCCGAAAGTGGTCAACAACGGCGACGGTTCTGCGCTTATGAAAAATCCAAAGCTCGCCGGGGAGATCATTGAAAAGACTGCCCGTGCAATCAAAAAGCCGGTTACGGTCAAGATCCGCAAAGGATTTGACGAGGAACATGTCAATGCGGTTGAGATGGCTCACATTGCGCAGGAATCCGGTGCTGCGGCAGTGGCAGTCCACGGCAGGACAAGGTCACAATTTTATTCGGGAAAGGCTGACTGGGATATCATAAGACAGGTAAAAGAGGCAGTTTCTATCCCCGTGATCGGAAATGGTGATATTTTAACGGCGGCGGACGTGATCGCAATGCAGAAACAGACCGGCTGTGACGGCTTTATGATCGCACGCGGTGCGGAGGGAAATCCGTGGATCTTTGCGCAGATCCTTCATTATTTTAAGACGGGTGAAGAACTTCCGAAACCGACGTTCGAGGAAGTGACGCAGATGCTTCTTAGGCATGCGCGCATGCAGCTTGAGTTTAAAGGCGAATACACCGGGATCCGTGAGATCAGGAAACACGCGGCGTGGTATACGTCCGGCTACCGCAATTCTTCGAAGCTGCGCGGCAGGATCAATGAGGTGGAGACGTATGAGCAGCTGGAGGCACTGTTTCAGGAGGTTTGCCATTTCCCGATCGGTAGGTTGTGAACCACCTTTTTTTACGTCCAAACTTTATAAAGTGAAAGTCGTGGGGAAAGTAATGAAACGGGAAACGTTGTCATAAAGATGGAAAAAGGGATATTGCAGGGAGAAGTTCGATGTCTTTTTCCAACGAGTTTTTATATGATTTTAAACCGGTGTATGAGGGGATTCTTATGGCAAAAGACGTAAAGCCGGAGCGTGCAGTCGTCGAGGTGATCGATGAGGAGCAGGAGGGAGCGGGCATGTTTGAGCCGGCAGGCGCACTTGAAGTGTTAGAGCAGATCGGGGATGACGTAAACACGCTTACAATTTATACGGACCGGGCTGCATATTTTAGGGAATTTGCAGAGACAATGTATGAGAAGAACGGACTGGTTTCGCTTATCGTATCAAAAAAGCGCCTTGGACTGGCAAAAAAAACGGTGGGATGCAGCAGTATTTTCCTGTTTGATTTTGAGTGGAACAGTGCCTTTTATGAAAAACAGATCGCGCTGGGAAAACATTATATCCCCATCCATAAAAGAGCCTGGCGGACAGCTGAAAATCTTGACATAGCAGTGCCTATCGGTTATAATACTGTGATTGTTAAGAGACCAAAAAAGAAAACGGGGGCGCCGTGGCAGGACAGATTTGAGAAGGCTTTTTATCGTTCATAGCGTCTGGTGCAAAGTATTGTGCCGCCGTATACATGAACCGAACAATAATTATTATAAAGAAGGGTAAATGCAATGGACAAGAAAAACATTCTGACTTATGAAGGACTCAAGAAACTGGAAGACGAATTAGAGAACTTAAAAGTTGTAAGAAGAAAAGAAGTTTCACAGAAGATCAAAGAGGCAAGAGAGCAGGGAGACTTATCTGAGAACGCTGAGTACGACGCTGCAAAGGATGAGCAGAGAGATATCGAGGCACGTATCGAAGAACTTGAGAAAATCTTAAAGAACGCAGAAGTAGTTGTAGAGGAAGAGGCTGACTTAGATAAAGTAAGCATTGGATGCAGCGTAAAGATCCTTGACTGCGAATTTGATGAGGAATTAGAGTATAAGATTGTTGGTTCTACCGAGGCAAACAGCTTAAAAGGTAAAATCTCAAACGAGTCGCCGGTTGGTAAGGCACTGCTTGGCAAACAGGTAGGTGATACCGTTACTGTCGAGACACCGGCAGGTGAGTTTTCATACAAAGTGCTTTCAATTCACAGAGCAAACTAAGAGATATGACGCAAGGGCAGAATGTCTGTCCGTGGAATAAAACAAGTGGAGGATAAACATGGCAGAGCAGAACAATAACCAGCAGGATTTAAACCAGCTGCTTCAGGTACGTTATGACAAGCTGCATGAACTGCAGGAAAACGGAAAAGATCCGTTTGTCATCACAAAATATGATGTGACAAATCACTCAACCGACATCGTAGAAAATTTTGATACAATGGAAGGCAAACCGGTATCGATTGCCGGCCGTATGATGTTCAAACGTGTGATGGGAAAAGCATCATTCTGCAATATTCAGGATTTAAAGGGACGTATCCAGGTATACGTTGCAAGAGACAATATTGGTGAGGAGATCTACAAAGATTTCAAGAAATCTGATATCGGCGATATCTGGGGCATAAAGGGATACGCTTTCCGTACCAAAACAGGCGAGATTTCTATCCATGCTGAGGAGATGACACTGCTGTCAAAATCGTTACAGATCCTTCCGGAGAAATTCCACGGACTGACTGATACAGATATGCGTTACCGCCAGAGATATATCGATCTGATCATGAACCAGGAGAGCAAGGAAGTATTTATCAAACGTTCCAAAATCTTAAAAGAGATCCGTAATTTCTTAGCTGACCGTGATTTCATGGAGGTTGAGACTCCGATGCTTGTATCCAATGCAGGCGGAGCAGCAGCAAGACCGTTTGAGACACATTACAATGCCTTAAATGAGGATGTAAAACTGCGTATCTCTCTGGAATTATACTTAAAGAGACTGATCGTCGGCGGACTTGAGCGTGTATACGAGATCGGCCGTGTATTCCGCAATGAGGGTGTTGACACTCGTCATAACCCGGAGTTCACACTGATGGAGCTGTATCAGGCATACACAGACTATGAGGGCATGATGGAACTGACAGAGTCCATGTTCCGTTATCTTGCAGAAAAAGTCTGCGGAAGTACAAAGATCAGCTACAATGGCATCGAGATCGACCTTGGCAAGCCATTTACACGCATGACCATGAACGATGCGATTAAAAAATATACCGGAATCGACTTTGATACCGTAGCAGATGATGCAGCAGCAAAGAAACTTGCTGAGGAGCATCACATTGCATACGAGGAACGCCACAAGAAAGGTGATATCATCAACCTCTTCTTCGAGGAGTTCTGTGAGAAAGAACTGATCCAGCCGACCTTTATCATGGATCATCCGATTGAGATTTCTCCGCTTACCAAGAAGAAACCGAGCGATCCTACCAAGGTAGAGCGGTTCGAGCTTTTCATCAATACATGGGAAATGTGTAATGCATATTCCGAGTTAAACGATCCGGTCGACCAGCGTGAGCGTTTTGCAGCACAGGATGCAAATGCAGCAGCCGGTGACGACGAGGCAGAGCACACAGACGAGGATTTCTTAAATGCATTAGAGATCGGTATGCCGCCAACGGGTGGTATCGGATACGGAATCGACCGTCTTGTGATGCTGCTTACAGACAGCGCAGCAATCCGTGACGTATTACTCTTCCCGACAATGAAACCCTTGAATGGTGTAAAGGACGAAATTGGTGTAAACAAAACCGAGTCCGAAGCGCCGAAAGCCGAGCCGGAAAAGATAGATTTCTCTAAAGTAGAGATCGAGCCTTTGTTCAAGGATTTCGTAGATTTTGAGACTTTCTCCAAGTCCGATTTCCGGGCAGTCAAGGTACTCGCCTGCGAAGCAGTACCGAAGTCCAAGAAGCTGCTCAAATTCACGCTGGACGATGGAACAGGTACGGAACGCACGATTTTAAGCGGTATTCATAGCTTTTACGAGCCGGAAGAACTGGTCGGCAAGACCTGTATCGCTATTACCAATCTTCCGCCAAGACCGATGATGGGCATTGATTCCTGCGGTATGCTGATTAGTGCGGTACACCACGAAGAAGGCGAAGAAAAGCTCCATCTTCTGATGGTAGATGACCATATTCCGGCGGGCGCAAAGCTCTACTAAAACGGGATGTACTTCATTTTCCGAAAGCCTCGGATTTTACACAAATACACCAATTTTACACCAATCGGTGCTAAAATCGGTGCAGCAACAAAAAAATCGTATAATTTTGATTTCACACCGCCCCTGAGAAGGTATAGTTTCTCAGGGGCTTCTGTGTTTTCTCATAGTTTTTACTCGCCCCGTCGCAAACTATACCAATCCACGCTTTCCCAATATAATGAAGCTAATCGCAGAGGAAGGAGAGGATTGAGTATGAGCAATATTTTATCAGAGGTACACCCTGAACTTATTGCGGAATGGTCGGATAAAAACCTGCCGCTTACACCGGATAGGATTACATACGGCTCAAACAAAGTCGTTTGGTGGAAGGGCGCTTGCGGTCACGAATGGAAAACGAGTGTTAAGGCTCGTTCAAACGGCGAAAACTGCCCAATCTGCTCAGGCGCAAGAGCGATAGAGGGCGTCAATGATTTGGCAACATTGAAGCCGGAACTGGCTGATGAGTGGTCGAGTAAGAATGATCCGCTGAAACCGACAATGGTAACGACAGGCTCTCATAAGAAAGTGATTTGGCAGGATAAATATGGTCACGAATGGACAGCAACGGTTAAGAGCAGGGCATTAAACGGTACAGGCTGTCCGTATTGCTCCCATAATAAAATCTTAGTAGGATTTAATGACCTTGCCTCACAGCGCCCTCAAATCGCTTCTGAATGGTCTGAGAGAAATTACCCGCTAAAGCCTGATATGGTTACGGTCTTTGCAAATCGGAAGGTATGGTGGCGGTGCAGCAAAGGTCACGAATGGAACACGCTTATTTCCACTCGTTCAGGCGGAAGCGGGTGTCCTTATTGCAGCGGTCAACTTCTGCTGAAAGGATTTAATGATTTCGCTACGACACATCCTCAGCTTGCACAGGAATGGTCAGACCGGAATCTGCCCCTTACTCCTGATATGATAAATGAAAAGTCCCGAAGAAATGTCTGGTGGAAGTGCAGTGAGTGCGGGTATGAATGGCAGTCCGTTGTCTATGCCCGTGTAAAAGGAACGGTATGCCCTGTCTGTGCGGATCGGGCGGTTATGGTAGGGTATAATGATTTAGCAACGACGGACGCACATCTTCTTCCGGAATGGGACTACGAAAAGAACAAAGATATTTCCCCAAACAAAATATCAAGGCACTCAATGCAGAGCGTGTGGTGGAAATGTTCACTCGGACACTCGTGGAAGGCAAAAATTTCAGAAAGAGCGATTGAGGGAAAAGGCTGTAAGGTGTGTGAAAAAGACTATCTGACGGTTTTTCCGAAGCTGGCAGTTATGTATTATGCAGCGAAGAAGTGCATAAAGGTACAGACGGATACGGATAAGATTATCGGCATACCGCTTGAAATCTATTTGCCTGAAGAAAAAGCAGCGATTGAAACGGTTAGTCAGACAGAGAAAGTAGAAACCTTGAAAGCATACCTTTGCAGGAAACGGGAGATCAAACTGATTAAAATCCCATTTACATTAGAAAGCAGCGAAATCGACTTCGCTATGAAAATCAAAAAAGCGTTTCGCAGCTTACATATTTTCATAACCTCGAATGAAGATGAAGATACAGCGTTTATCCGGCAGAGGTTTTTTGAATGGAGAAAAGGGCAGAAAAAATAAAGGAGACGATTTGATGAAAGACAGACAATTTCATATCTATCTTGATGACGAGGAGTACGGACAAGTTTTGCAGGCGTTAATCGCCCTTAAAAATAATCTGATAGCGCAAGACAGATATACGGACGCAGTAGATGATGTCCTTATCAAATTTACAAAAGCACGAAAGAAAAAGATGACCGTGCAATACATCTGAATAAAACCGCAGTTATGCCGCTTGTTTCTTTACGGAGAAGCAGGCGGCTTTTTTGCGTTTTTAGGGCAATTTTCAAGGTCAAAAAAATTTTTTTCAAATTTTTTTCGGAAAAGGGGCGATTTTGGGTGTGCATTTTGACCCCCTTTGTCCAAATGAGTGAAGGGGTTATTTCTCCGCAAGGGATTTCCCCCTTAAAAGTACCTTGAAAATTGAATAGACAGGCGCTAAGGACATTAGTTCTGATGAATAGCCCGAAGGTGGGTACGCCGTGACTTTTCCTATTGATATACGGAGAACGAGCGAGAATCCCCGACCTGAAATTCAGCTTGCTACTGAAACGGCAATGACAGTCAGAATGATAATGATACTTCTCTACGGAGCTGGCGGAGTACCCGGCAGAGGTGAGATTCCTATGATACGGTTTCGCAAACCGTAACCTTAGTGCTTCCCGTACAAAGCGAATCGCTTTCCGCAGGGGGTGTTGAGAACAAATACTGCGGTCTTTACATAGCCGCCTCTTATTGAGGCAGGCTGTGAAATCTATGAAAGGAGGTAAAGCCGGAGATGTCAAACTGCAAGACGATTGCTATATGCAATCAAAAAGGCGGTGTGGGCAAGACCACGACTACGGTTAATTTAGGCGTCGGACTGGCTATGCAAGGGAAAAAGGTGCTTCTGATTGACGCTGATCCGCAGGGCGATTTAACGACCTGTCTCGGCTGGCGGGATACCGACAGCCTTTCCGTAACGCTGACTGAGAAGTTACAAACGATCATATCGGAGCAGGAGCAAAATCCCTTTGACGGTATTCTGCACCATAAAGAGAAGGTAGACCTTGTACCGTCCAATCTCAGCCTATCTTCATTGGAAATGACACTTGTAACGGCGATGAGCCGAGAGAGCGTCCTGAAGAATTATCTGAGCCTTGTAAAAGACAAGTACGATTATGTCCTTATTGACTGTATGCCGAGCTTGGGTATGATTACCTTCAACGCTCTAACGGCGGCGGACAGCGTGATTATCCCCGTTCAGGCGCAGTATCTTCCTGCTAAGGGAATGACGCAGCTTTTGGGGACGATTGCGAAAGTGAGGAAACATACAAACGCCGATTTGAAAATCGACGGTATTCTGCTGACGCTTGTGGACGGAAGGACAAATCTTGCGAAAAGCACAGTGGAAGCACTCAGGGAGAATTTCGGCAGCCATATCAGGATATATAGATCAATGATTCCGGCAGCCGTAAAAGCCGCAGAGGTATCTTCTAAAGGGACAAGTATCTACGCCTATGAGCCGAACAGTCCGGTGTCTAAGGCTTACACCAGTTTCACAAAGGAGGTGTTAGCCGATGGCAGGCAGAAAGAGCGACTTCACGCTGCCCACGAACACGCTCGATGAGCTGTTTTCCTCTCAGGAGGAAAGGGATGAAGCGAAGCTGTCAAAAATTAGGGATATTCCGCTTGAGGAAATCGACGATTTTCCCGACCACCCGTTTAAGGTGCGGGAAGATGAGGATATGTTTCAGCTTGTGGAAAGTATCAAAGAGCGTGGCGTGATTACTCCCGCTACCGTAAGGCAGAAGGGGGACGGCAGATACGAGCTTATTTCAGGACACAGGCGAAAAAAGGCTTGTGAGCTTGCCGGATTTGAAACGCTCAGATGTGAGGTGGTAGACCTTGACCGTGATGAAGCAACGATTTTAATGGTCGAAAGCAACTTCCAACGGTCGCAGATACTTCCCTCGGAGAAAGCTCACGCATATAAAATGCGGCTTGACGCTATGAAAAGACAGGCAGGCAGACCGAGAAAAGAAAATTTAGTCCCAGTGGGACAAAATTATTCAAGGGAAGAACTTGCGTCTCAAAGTGGCGAGAGTCAAACGCAAATCCAGCGTTATGTACGCCTGACCAACCTTGTTCCTGAACTGCTTGAATTTGTAGACGAGGGCAGGATTAAAATGCGCCCCGCCGTTGAGCTGTCCTATCTGAACGAGGATTGCCAGAGGGATTTGGTGGACGAAATCGACTTGAACGATTGTACCCCGTCCCACGATCAGGCAATCCGTATGCGGAAGTTTTTCGAGGAAGGCAAGCTGACAACAGAAGCGATTTCTGCGATTATGAGCGAGGAAAAGCCGAATCAGCGTGAGAAGATTGTTTTGCGTGGGGATAGGGTGCGAAGCCTGATCCCGAAAAATATCCCCATCAACCAAACGGAGGAGTATGTCTGCAAGGCGCTGGAGCATTACAACAAGTTTTTGCGTAACCGTGCCGAGCGTGACAGCAGGTAAGGCGGAGTGTGTTTTTCTTCTTCCCCTTCCTCACACTCCAACCCCTAAACTATCTCACTATCCGAAAGAATAAAACTATCTCTCCTGATTACAGCTATCTCACCTAACTCAATCTATCTCAGAAAAACGCACCATTCCAAAGCACAGGAGGTATGCCCTATGATGTAAGATTAACCTTCGTTTCACACCTTTGCCTGAAATGCTGTTTCGCATTACAATGGCGGCAGAAAAGGAGTGAAACGCAATGAAAACAAAAACGATTGTTTTTTTATTGGCTCTTTTGCTGACTGTTCTTGCAGGCTGCAACAATGCCCCGCCGAATGAAGATACGCCGCAGCCGTTTTCTTTTTCGGAGAGTGTTCAAAGCACCTCTGAATCCGAAACGCCTGCTGGAAAGGAAAGCAAGGAGGTTGAAACAACGCCTGAAGCCGTGCAGGAAGTAAAGCCGGAAAAGCAGGAAGAAACGACGGAAACGGATACGGTCAGCTCCGAACAGCCTCAGACTGTTTCTGAAAGCGGGCAGGCGGCACAGTCCGCCGAACAGCCCGATAAAGCGGATAAGACCGAACATTCCGTATCCACATCGCAGCCGGATATTCCAAAAGAAAGCGAAACGCTTGAGCCGCCTGAAACGGAAGAAACACCGAGCAAAACCGAAACCGACTTTGACATTGACTACTGGATTTCCTTTGCAAAAGGCTACGCTCAGAGTGTGGGACTTCTGTTAGACAGCGAGGCAATTTACTGTTGGGATAATCCGATCCGAGCCGGAGCGCACTGCAAATATCTTGAAAGGGATATTCACAGCCGCTTGGATCGGTACAAGGCTGACGAAGAAATCACAGCCGTATGGATTTGGGCGGAGGAAGTCTCTGACGGAATCTACGACATCTATATCGGCTATGCTTAAATTTAATATTCCATTTTGAGGACGCACCGAAAAAAACGGTGCGTTTTTCTTTTTCAAGGAGGATTTCAGATGAAAATTAAGAAACCAAAGCGCATTATGTCGCTGTTTCTTGCAGCGCTGATGTGCGTGACTTCCCTTGTAGGGATTGGTACGACTGCCTATGCCGCAGAGGAAACGGACGATGTGTACCTTATCTCATATCCCCGTGATGGGGACTCGAATTACAACGCCGAATGGGGACACGGCAGCCTTACCTTTATGAACGGCTGGAAAACAGGCACTTCCCGTTATACAACCGTCCGTGCGATGGGATCGTACAACGGAAATATCTGCTACTGTATTGAGATCGGCGTCCCGCAGCAGACCGGAGACAGCTTTACCAAAAAGGGCGAGGATTTTTGGGACAACTACCCTGCGTCCTATAACAGCACCATTTCTCCTGACGATATTAAGCTGTTCATTGGTCGTATCTTCCAGTACGGCTATACGGGAACAATCTCAACCTCGTGGCGTTCTCAGAACGAGGGCGGCGATAAGCTGGCTCACGCAGTCGCTACACAGCTTCTCATTTGGGAAACCGTGATCGGCGAGCGTGATGAAAACTTTAACAAGGTCAGCACAGGCGGCAAGGACGCTGTTCTGGATCAGATCAGCCGCAACCACCCGCTTTATGACAAGATTATGAGCTACTACAATTCAATGGCTGCAAGTGTGCAGAAGCATTCCAAGCTGCCGAGCTTCCTTTCCAAAACGCCGGGAAGCGCACAGGAAATTGAGCTTAAATGGGATGGCTCTAAATACACGGTTACGCTGACGGACAGCAACAATGTCCTTTCCGGATATAAGTTTTCGTCCAATAATTCGGGTGTTCAGTTCTCCGTAAGCGGCAACAAGCTGACGATCACTGCTGAAAAAGCGCCGAGCGATGGGCTGACGATTACCGCAGAGAAAACAGCTCAGAGAAAAGGCGTTATCACTTGGACGGACGGTATCTATGGGCCGAACGGCGGTGTGCAGGATACCGTAACCTATGCTCAGACGGTCAATGATCCGGTTAAGGGATTCCTTAAGTTAAAGGTTTCCTATGGATCAGCGAAAATCGTCAAAACCAGTGAGGACGGAAAAGTTGACGGTATTTCCTTCCGTATTCAGGGCAACGGCATTGATAAAACCGTTAAGACAGAAAACGGCGGTCAGATTCAGGTCGATAACCTAATGCCCGGAGTATATACCGTAACCGAGCAGGAATATGACCGTTACGAGCCGCAGGAGTCCCGCAGAGTAACCGTAGTTGCGGGGCAGGTTGCGACTGTCAACTTCAACAACACACTGAAGCGTGGCGATATTGAGGTTATCAAATCCTCGGAGGATAATTTCAATGAGGGTGTGACCTTCCACCTTTACGGAACATCGCTCTCCGGCATTGCCGTGGACGAGTATGCCGTTACGGATAAAAACGGTGTGGCGACCTTTGAAGATGTGCTGATTAGCGGCACTACGCCGTACACCATCGAGGAAGTGGATACCGCTATTCGCTATGTTGTTCCCGCAGATCAGACCGCACCCGTCAAGTGGAATGAAGTCACTACCCGCAATTTCACGAATATCCTGAAAAAGTTTACCGTTACCGTGACCAAGAGCGACGCTGAGACGGGAACGGCTCAGGGGAACGCCTCGCTTGCAGGTGCAAAATACGGGATTTTCAAAGGCGACCAGCTCATTGACGAATACTATACCGATGAAAACGGTCAGTTCGTCACGCAAGAATATATCTGCGGCTCGGATTGGACGATTAAGGAACTGGAGCCGAGTGAAGGTTATTTGCTCGATCCGACCGTCCATAAGGTCGGCGCAGAGCCGGAGCTTTATACCATCGAGCATAATCAGACCGCAAATGATGTAACGGAACAGGTCATCAAGGGCAATATCGCCATTATCAAACATACGGACGATGGCGAGACGCAGATCGAAACATCCGAAGAAGGCGCAGTTTTTGAAGTGTATCTCAAGTCCGCAGGCTCTTTTGCAGACGCAAAGGAATCCGAGCGTGATACGCTCATTTGTGATGAAAACGGCTTTGCACAGACAAAGGATATGCCTTACGGCACATATACCGTCCATCAGGTATCCGGTTGGGAAGGCAGGGAGCTGATGGACGATTTTGATGTGTTCATCGCAAAGGACGCTCAGACCTACCGCTATCTGATTAACAACAGTAATTTTGAAAGCTATATCCAAGTAGTCAAGGTAGACGCAGAAACGGGCAAGACCATTCCCTATGCGGGCGCAGGATTCCAGATTTATGATCCGTCCGGCAATCTTATCACGATGGAGTTTACTTATCCTACCCCGACAACCGTTGACACTTTCTATACCGACGCTAACGGC
>ULON01018741.1_pt1 | contig 13449 bp, 8 predicted proteins | sample 1952571 | NCBI WGS metagenome assembly ULON01 (sample SAMEA4835603, study PRJEB28245) | human gut metagenome | biome: gut microbiome; material: fecal sample | place: Denmark | collected 2008
GCTACTTGGGCAAAACTGTATCAGCAGGAAAGGAAGTCTGAGTCAACAAAATCTATTCCTCAACAAATACGGTCAGCAGATATTACTTTTATTTCACAGCCTGTTATAAAGCATTACGATATTGCGACAGACGAATATCACAGTTATCATGTGGATATTCCCGAAGCCGCTGACAATATTATCCAGCAGGAGTGTTCTTTGGAGGAAGCTCATCCGTTGGCCAAGATTGAAGAGATACAACACACGGCTCTTTTACTCTTTGCCGGGTATTTGGATGCAGCCACAAGCATGGCGGTTTCAAGTGGCGGTGGCGGTTCTGATACAGGAGGCTGGGGAAGAGACAAGGACGAAGACGGACTTAAATGGGCACGCCGCTGCGCACGAATGGCAAACAGCATGTGCAAACGCAGGAGAGGACTTCACAGATAATTCACCTTTTATAAATACAAGAACATGGGTATAGGAAAATCAAGGGGCACATCGCCCATAAATGTCAATAACATGCTGGAGAAGGTTGAAATCAACCAGCAAATTGAGACTGAAAAATCAGAAGTGGATAAACTTCTCGTAGAGATAAGAGAGGCAAAAGAAACACTGATAAAGTTCAATGAGGATTTAGAGAAGGCCATCGCTGCAGAAAGCCACATTGAGGGTGAGCTCAAAGCTGCTGTTGGCAGTTGTGATAATATAGTCAACTGCATCGCAATGCTATAGTAAAAGCAGAACGGGACACGAACTTTAAGGCACCCGGCACTCCTGAGCAACTTGCCCAACTTAGACAACTCATAGACCGTTCTATAGAAAGTTGGAATTCGGTGTTGGCAAATCACCGTGCCGAACAAACGAGGCTTATCACCGAGCATGAATCCAATATGCGCAAAATTCTCAGACAGAATGAAGGCGTTTGGTACTCGGACTTCTGGATGAAAGTCTTGGTGATATCCCTGCTTGTTTATACAATGGGGTTGGGACTGGTTGTATATTGTGTCACATGAAGCATCGCACATGATGATACTATCAATTTTACATAGTTCCTACACCAAAATTTAGCTATAGTATGATTTATATGGTTTACCCTCCTTTTATGGAAATAATAAAATCAGGGGGGCAATAATAGATTAATTTTCGACAAGCAGTCAGTATTATTGCAATTTCACAAGTCTTTTCAGAAGATTTTTATATCTTTGCATTCAACATTAAGAAATTTGCATGGAGAATTTAAATAGAATTAAAGGAGCATTGGCTGATGCTGGCAAAACAGGTGTTTGGCTTGCAAGTCAATTAGGAAAAGACCCCGTAACGGTTTCAAAGTGGTGCACAAACACCACACAGCCCGATTTGCAGACATTGGCAAAGATTTCGGATTTGTTAAAGGTCAACATTAAAGATTTGTTGGTCAATCGTAACATTTATTAATTGCTGACAAAATCAAAATAAAAAGGCATGAGTTGTATTAATTTCAACGAGATATCTTCGTTAATCACAAAGTGGCTTCAGAATTCCTCTATTGAATCTCTACAATTTACAGATAGCAAATTGGTAGAAAAAGCAATTGGTATTGTACTTTATCCCCATCAAGATAATGAAGATTCTTTATTTTTACAACTATGTGCTTTGAACTTTTTGAATGCTGTTATAAAAACAGAAGCATTCAAAAATAAATTGTCTAATGACTTGATCAAGTCAAACGCAGCTAGACTGATTAAGACAGTTGATGTATTAAAAAACGATGAAATCTCATACTATTATAGTAAAGAGGAATATTGTTTATATATCAAGCTTGGAAGTATTGTATTTAGTTTTCATCATGTACCATTAACAACTGACGTTTTAAAAGCAAGTTTCGCGCCCCTTATTAAATGGCCTGGCATTCGACTTCAAAGAATAGCGCAGCCTCTGTTAAACTATGCTCTCTCAATGAATAACGAAATAGAGACAACGCCCATGGACATAAATGATGTAATAATAGACGAAGTTGTTGATTCTTCTTCTGTAAATGGCTTTAATTCTGAAAAAATCTTCAATAACGAAAATAATGCTACAGAAGATAATGGTATTGTTTCGGTTAGTGCTCAACGGAAGAACGTTCTTACAGCAATCGAAAAAAACACAATAAAACAACGCGTACTTTCTACTATTGATTCATATTGTTCTCCAGATTCAGAAGGATGGTACGACTTAGTCGAAATTGCTCCAAAGCTCAAGAATAATGGCATTGATTACACAGAATATGGCTTTAAGAAGTTGACTTTATTTTTAGAAGCTGTATTTGAGAATTCTATGCAAAGAAGAAATGAAGGAACTATGGTATATTTAAAATTCCCTTTGAATAACAGTCAAGCTAACTCCAACTCACAATGTATATTAAAAAAAGTGGATAATAATCAAGATTGTTACGATATTCTGAGGGGAGTTCAGGTGGGCGATAATGTTGAAATAAATAGTTTTGGGAACATAAAAGCTGGTATAATTAGTGTTCTAAACAAACATTTTGTTCAACTTGAATTAAAAGGTGGTCGTTCTATTAGAATTAAATGTGATTCAATAGACAGTATAGAGTCTGCGTTTTTATTTAATAACCTTATTGACCTTTCTTTTGCCAACGACATTATTAAAAACGTTCTTTTGTCAGAAGGATTATATACATCATCATTAATCAGGACGAATGCTACCATAACAATGGCAGAAAGTCGAAGAATATGGTTAGTAACCGACGATGGAAAGAATGCTTCTTGTTCAAAAGTAAGTCTTATAGGAATTAATAAAGAAAATCTTATAAAAGGTCAGCGAGTATTTGCATTTCCATTTAAAGGCGAAAAGGCATATTGTGTACTAATGGAGATGACATATTATGAAGTCTTTGAATGCTTTAAAAAGTTAATTTCGCAAAAGAAAGATAATAGTAAGGATATACAAAGAGCCCAGATATTTAGTCTTTTGAGATTCATTTTGGAGAATACTAATGCTCCTGAGAATCAAACTAAGATTAAACAGCTAAAAAAACAACTTAAATCATCTATTTCGTCACCATCTTTGTCATTAGATAGTTATGCTGACGATGACACATCTGATACTATTGCCTCTGTGATAACATCTACTAATAACCAAGAAGATGATTCTGCAGAGGTTCAGGCAGCTAATAACAACATTGAAGAAATGATTGATAAAGAACCCAATAAAAGACAGTCAGAAACTTCAAATGTGGAAATATATAAGCCGGAATCAACATCATTAGAGGGACCAAAGGTTATAGGATATATTAACCTTGACGAAATCCGGGATCCAAAGAAGAAAAACAAAAATGCATCTGAAGAAGAAAAGACTAAAGATACTGTTATGGTTGACTCCAAGAGCGAAATGCTACCATCTATGGGCAAAATTCTAAGGATGGGTCCCATGTATGGATGGATAAGCCAGAATGATCAAGAAGACAACTTGTATTTCAATACAACAGAACTAGTTTCTTATGCAGGTATTATTGAGGCTCCTTGTGTAGGTGATGAAGTCATATTTACACTGGGGCAAAATGCTCGAGGTTCAATGGCTGTATGTATCCATAAACAATGTGCCCGTGAAACTATTGAAGAACTAATTGAAAAAACTCAACGATATGACCCCAAAACTTGTGCTCGTCTAAAAAAATATATCGAAGATTTCGACAACTTGTTTACAAATACGATTGAGACTAACGAGAATCTTACATATTACCTAAATAGGATTGGAGTAAACATTAAAATGCCATTTTCTCCAAATGATGCAGAGAAACTATTTGCCGAAAAACTTTCTGCTGAAGAATACGCGAAGGGAATAAACTTGTTGATAGATGAAGTTATAAAAACTGATCCGTCAAAAAGTTATAATCTTTTTTTAAGATCCTTTAGCTATACCAAATCGCATAAAATGTATGATGTGTCAGAGTCTCTTATAAAAAAGGCTCTTGTTGTATTTAAAAAGCAAGATGGTAAAACAAAATATTTTAAGGGATTGCTTAAGACTATTAATACCTTGTCAAATAGAATTGAGATAACCGAGAAATCAATAGATAACATCATCAATTCTATTGGTCAATCATCCGTACATTTACCTTTATATGTAAAAAATGCTATTCTGAATCACAAAGATTTTAACGGAATCACCCCAGATCAGGAAACAATTAGAACCGGATTGTATAAAGAAGAGTATATTGATGAGGTAAAGGATTATATAAAACAAAACAATGCAGATGATTTAGCATATCTTACTTTAATCAAGCTTCAATTAGCTTTCCACATTGTTGGGTATAACCCAATGGAAGATGTTCTCAATTTTCTTTTAAGCCGAGCCAAGAACATTTTAGCTATTGGAGATGAAAAGTTGTATAGTGAAGTTAGATATCTCCTTAGATTATATTATCGTAATAGAAACTTTGATACCAACTTGGACTATACAGTTGGCCTGTACCTTATGACATTAGGTGAATATACTCCATCTGACATTGAAATGTATACGAGTATGTGGAGGGTGCGAGAAGTACGAGCTGGATACAAACTTGCAGACTTGTTCAAGAAGGCTGTTGAGAGTGATGTTGACAATAAGTTAGACCTTGCTATGCTGTCTTGTTCTAATCCTGCGATTAGACAACGAATTTTGAAAGAATATGAAAGCTTAGGTAAAAACTTCGATAGCATCGACGAGTTTCCTTCGTTACTTAAAGAGTTAAATAATAGATACATACAATATTCCACCGATCCTAGAATTAATTTCATGTCTTTTATTTCGTATCTTCAGACGAGTACAATATTACTGAATAGCGAAATGAATATTATTGAAAATGATTTTGACAAGATAGTATCTTTGGTTACAGATTTTAATATAGGTCAAAAATATACTTCAATACTTAATGCTTATAAGAATATTGATCAAAAGATTGCTAATATCACATCAAAACTATCTTCTAACCCCACTGAAATAGGATACGAAACTCTTTTGCCGTCTTTGAGTCTTTTGAAAAATAATATTTACTCAAAATTTGTAGAAATAGAGCAAAGGGTAAATCCTACAATCACCATCTCGATTTTGGAATCAGTAGTGTTGGAAGATTCCCAATCAGCAGAATTAAAAGTTGAAATTAGGAATTCTAGCGATAGTGCTCGTGATGTACATATAAATAGGCTTAAAGCATTTGGAGGCGATCTGACAGAGGCTAATACTGTAAACATTGATGTAAGGCTTTCTGCGGATGAAGAAAAAACCATAAGCATAGAACTACATATGTGTGATAGGGTTTTCAATGAGAACGCTGCAGAGGTAGAGTTTGAAATAGATTACGATGATATTTTCATCGCAACAGATCAGCGTGTACACGAAACAAAGATTGAAGGACGAACTATAAGATTCAATAAAGAAACATTTACTGAAATTGATAATAAGTTCCGCCATGCATCAGGTGGAGAAGAACTTGAGGCTGGCGATTCAATGTTCTATGGTAGAGAATCACTTATTGTTAACATTCAAAATGCCATATTAAACGGTTCTAAAAATCAGATCGCAATATATGGACAGAAACGTTCTGGAAAAAGTTCGTTGCTTAATCAGATTATTGGTAGGCTTGAGTCTACTGAGAATGGTTCTGTAATATGTGGTAAATTTAGTTTACAAGGACTCCCAGACGAAGAGTCTAATCCTGTTAATTGGATACTGAGAAATATTGCATATTCGTTATTACGTGGGATAAGAAAATCTCGTATCAAAAACATCGATAAGTCTATTTTAGAATTATTCAAGACTGAGTCTGATGCGTTTACTGCTTTAAGGGAATTTATAGAATACATAAACACGATTGTCGAATTGCAAAATAGTCACTTTGTAATTCTAATTGACGAATTCACTTACCTTTACCAACTAATTAAGGACGGGAAAGTCAGTGAAGACTTTATGAGAAGGTGGATTGCTCTCATAGAAACTCCTGATATCAATCTACAGACAATTGTTGCTGCACAAGATACCCTACCACATTTCATGAATGAAAGCTATGCTTCAAATTATTTCAACAAATTCAGCAAAGAGCCTCTGTCATATCTGTCTAGAGAGGAAGCTATTCAGCTTATTAAAGACCCAATCAAGAATGTTGTATTTCTTAATCATGCAGAAGAACTAATTTATGAATACACATCTGGAAGTGCATTCTTTACACAGATTTTCTGTACTAGGTTAGTGGATTATCTTAACTTCAAGAAATCTCGTACTGTAGGGAAAGAAGAAATTGAAACTGTTGCCAATCGTCTATGTACAGGAACTGACAGACTTGAACCTTCTACGTTTGAGTGTTTAACTAAAGAAGCCGATGGCTCGGATTTTTATGAGAGCGACAACAAAAGGATCCTTAAAGCAATCGCTGAGCAAACTAGGGCGGGCGGACATGTTAACATGGAAGATCTTGATGTTGATATGCCACAAGAACACATTAAAGAGGTACTAAACAATTTGTATTCACGTAGAGTCATTTCTAAACAAGGTGAAGATTATTCTATAAATGTTAAACTATTTGTAAAATGGATACTCAACAATTAAATGGTTTTAAGACTATGAATCTTTATAGAAATCCTTTTGCTTCTCCCACAGAGGAAGCAATAGGAACTGATTTTATTGGTAGAAAATCTGTATTAAAGAAAATGCATGAATATATTATTAATGCAGATAAAATTTCCAATTACCATATTGTTGGCTTGCCAAGAATCGGAAAGTCATCTCTCTTGAAAGCCTTCAAAACAATGATTCAAGAGAATCATTATTCACATGATTTGGTTGTTCTCTATATATCATTAGACGAGTGTGATAATTCAAATGACATGTGGAGAATAATTGGAAAGGGCATTCGCAAAGAACTAAAAAAACAATTTCATTCGAGTGATAAATACACTAACTTTATTGACGAATTGGATTTTGAGGATGTTGACGAGAATAATATTGATTACGAATATGTATGCTCCGTTGCTAGATGTATGAAAGCATCTGGTTTCTTGGGGTTAATCTTGATAGATGAGTTTGATAACTTTTCTACGATAGCAACAAAAGGAACTGTTGGACAGGTAAGAACTCTGTTTAGTGGTTCTGAATATGGACTTCGGGCAGTTGTTGCATCGAGACGAATGGTAGAAAGAATTGAAAAAGAGGTAGAAGGAGCTTTAAATTCTAACGTTTCTATTCTTGCATCAACTTTTGTTAATGGTTATAAGCTAAAAGCCTTCAATGAAGATGACATGAAAGATTATTGGGTATCGATTGAAGAGAAAATTGGTGTCGCTGTGTCAAATAGATACAAGGAAGAGATCGATTATTATGTTGGAACTCATCCCTGCTTACTAAATTTACTAAACGGAAGCTTTTGGGCTGAAAAAGAAACAAAAGATTACATTTGTGATGATGATTCGAATTTAAAACTTAGCGAAGAATTAATAAACAAATTACATGATTCTTTTAATTGGGCAGTATGGAGAGATATGGAAAAATGGCAATTATTGCGTTCTCTTATCTTGTCTACATGGGGACCTGATGATGAAATTCCAAACAGCGAATTATCAGAATTGGAACGTTATGGCATTATTGACAAATCTCAGTTTCTTTCCGAATCAAGTGGTCCGATACGAATTGCTATTTCTCGTTATTTTACCGAATGGATGAATCTTAAACGATATGTTTTGCCTTTTGGCGACGAATGGTCAAAAGCAGAAGGAAATATGAGAAAGATCGTCAAGTGTTTTTGTGATGATATGTATCAAGGATATGAATCTAAGATGATTAGTCATTTAGAAACTAAGAATGCAAATACGCTTGAAAAGAATGTTGATCCAAGATTCACAGCAAAAGGCCGCTTTGATGCTATGAAGAATAAAATGAGTAAGGCTATTAACAAGTATCCCGACATGTCATCTTCTATTATTGACTATAGTGACCCATCTGACTTGCCAGAGATATTCTTCAAGCGTGAATGGTCATGGTTTCAACAAATATTCTCAAAAACTTGGGATGAGTGGCGAGAAAAATTTGCAACTATGAATGAAATCCGCAATATAAAATTGCATAATAATCAAGGGGTTCCTCAAGTCCGCATTGAACTCGCAAAGAAATACTGCCATGAAGTAAATGAAAGAATAGAGTCATTTTTATCTATACGTGGGATTATTATTTAAACATGCAACGTAAAAACCTCTTTGATGGCGAGAGCTATAAGGCTGAATTTGCTATAATAACCTATCGGTGGCTGATGAGCCGTCGATGGGTTACTAATGCAGATATTATGGCAGATAGGTTAGGGTGCTCTATAGAAGAACTACCAGCAAATTTATCCAATTGTGATGGTTATGGCGAACTAAAGAAGATAGTTTGTATTGTAAAGAAAGCCATCCGCGACAAACTGGGTGTTCACAATAAGAATGTTGACGATTGCTTTGAGGAAGACGGCAATAATAAGAACAGGCGATTCCGTTACATAGGCAAGGATAATGATCCTCTCGCAGAAATGCGTAATGCTAAGGTTATCAACAACCTTCGTCAATACTGGAAGTTCTGTCAAGGTTCTGCAGGTTTCTTTCCAAAATCATGGTTGGAGTACTTCTTCAAGGATTGCCAAGATCTGCTTGACATAAAAGTTAAACGACAAAAAGGAGAACAAGTAATAAGCGCAAGTCTTGACCGCATTCTAACCAACATAGAGTACTTGCCTTCTCTGTATGAAGCCATCACGAACAAAATGGTTATGGAGATAGACTATAAGCCATTTGAAGAAGAAGTAATCACACTAATGTTCCATCCACATTACTTGAAGGAATATAATGGCAGATGGCATCTTTTCGGTCATGCAGACGGACGAGTTCCAGAATATGGTTATAACATAGCTCTCGACAGAATACAATCAAAGCCTCGTGAAAGGGGCAAAGTTGAATATGTGCCAGCTCCGAAGCACTTCTATGATGCGTTTTTCAAGGACATAGTTGGCGTAAGTCATAGAAAAGATGCCCATAAGGAACATATTGTTATACGTGCGCGTTCATTATATATTTATAAATTAATGGACACAAAACCTCTTCATCAGAGTTATGCCGTTGTGAAATCTTTCGGCACGTATGACGATGGAGAGTATGCGGAGTTCTCCATTGATGTAGAACCGAACAACGAATTCTACGGACGCATACTTCAGATGGGAGCAGGATTAGAGGTTGTTTCACCAGATTCCGTTCGGAAAGAAATTGCGCAACGAGTACGTGATTTAGCCAATTTGTATCCTCACGAAAAATAGCGGAATGGTTCCAAAATAAGAGGAACCATTATACTCACTTCCACTTGATTTTATTAACTAAAAACGCGTTACTTTTGCAGCGTCAAACTTCGACACCACCTCGGAGTTGACGCTGCAAATCGTTGGTGGGGTACAACAAAATCTGCACACTATGAAACAAGCAACAAACAGCAGCAAGAACTCTATGAACAAGAAAGCAAGCCAAAAGCAATTCGCAACAAACAGGAAGGCAGAAGCAAATGCTCACCATAAGGTCAACAAGAAATGGGAGTTGATAGAGAATACCCCTCGATATCGCTCTGCATTAGCAAAAGAAGTGTGTGAAACTATCACCAAGAAAATAGAAATAGAAGTCCTAAACGGAATACTCCTCAATCTAAACATCAGGAGTCAGGCTAAGACTCCAAATGTACAGAACCGCATACTGAGACGTATAATCGAAAAGCGTCAGGCACAAGCAAATCACAAGAAACATGGACGCACAAATGATCTCACCTTGATGTACGTTTCCATAATCTGCACAAGCCGCTGCATGGAAGCCATTCGTAAGAAACGGGTTGCCGCATAACCTAACAAGAAACAACGTATTGGTTCCAAGTACAAAGGAACCAATACTCTTGAAAAAGGTTTAGGTCGGTACATAAAAACCATATAACTTCGCACTGCAATTCCGAGAGAGTTGGTTTTGTTTTACATTATTTATCAAAACAGAGGTGGCGGCCCATTCCGCTAAACAGACAAAATCGAAAGAATATGAATACATCACTCGCACTCGTTGCCGCAAAGGCACTCCCAGCCCTCTCGGGCAGTTCCCTCACCTACAACCCAGAGAAGAACGTGTTCCTCACCCTTGGTTATACCAGCGCAGCAGGAAATACCTACTACAAAGCAATCCGGTTCTCTAACCGACTGGCCGTATATTACCACATAGGTGAAGGATATGCTCACACCTTCTTGAACGGCATTACGCTTTTCGCATGGAACGGGCAGAAAGCGAATATCATTGCACAAAAATTTTGGGGCGGCTGCAATTGGAGATGCTTCAACGAGCGAACGGCCAAAGAGGAAAGCATTGTCATGCTGAAGGACTTCCTTGCAGGACAGGCAAAGGCTATGGGAAGTATCATTGCTGACAGCCAGCTACTCGCCTTCTCCAGAAACATGATTGAAGAAACGCAGCAGAAGTTGCTCCAATAAGCTGATAAGCAAGAAAAAAGTAACCAAGTCCATAAACTAAGAAAAACTAACAAGAGATGGCATCACTTGCAAAAGCAATCAACAAAGACTTGTTCGACAAGATTCTGCCAACATTTGGCAACCCAAGAGTTCACGTCCCTGTGTGGGATGAAGGTCAGAAAATGTTCCTTTGCGAGGAATATGAAAGTGGTAACGGACATCGCTACTACAAAGGCGTACGATTCTGCGACCGTATTGTCATTGTGGAGAAAGTGGGGCTTTACCACACTTGGACTTACATCGACAGCATTGAGGTCTATGCCTTCAACGGTACAAGACTGGAACTTGTGCAGAAACGTGACTACGACAAGACGTTCCGTAACGAAGAATTCATCCGTCAAGAGTCGGAAACCATGGTATGCAACTACTTCGAAGGCGTTCTGAAAGCACAGAGGTCAGCTATGCCAAAGGAACAGCTCGAAGCACAAGCCAAAAGCATCATCGAAGGGTGCTACAAGAGTTTTCTCGATAACGACTTCAACACACGCCTCACCCAAATCCTTCCACAACTTGAACAGAAATAGAACATGCAGAATACCCAGATAGACCCACTGAATCACGAACAGCAACTTGCGTATGAACTTGTTGCCAACACAAATTCCAGTTTCTTCCTAACGGGACGTGCTGGTAGTGGTAAGACAACCTTCCTCCACAACGTTCAGAAGTTGGTTGGGAAGCAGTTCATCACTCTTGCCCCAACAGGTGTAGCAGCCATCCTTGCCGGGGGTGACACCATTCACTCTTTTTTCGGTCTTCCGATGGAGATTTGTACTCCTGGAACATGCGGAAAGATGAACGAGGCAAAAATCCTCACTCTTATCCATGCAGATAGCATCATCATTGACGAGGTATCAATGGTAAAATGTGATGTGATGGATGCTATCGACTATACCATGCGCAAGGCTCTCAGAAACAACACTCCATTCGGAGGCAAGCAAATGATTTTTGTTGGCGACATGTTCCAGTTGCCTCCTGTCGTAAGGCAAGGACCAGAAAAAGATCTGTTGAAAGACTTGTATCACACGGAAGACTTCTTCTTTTATAAGTCGAATGCCATTAAGCGCATGCGACTCGTAAAGATTGAGTTTCAGAAGGTGTATCGTCAGGATGATGCACACTTTCTTCACATTTTGGAGAATGTGCGCATGAATAAGGTAACTCCAGAGGACATCACGCATCTTAATGATCGCGTACGCGTGCCAAATGAGGAAGACGGTGCTGTCATCACCTTAGCTTCCATCAACAAGACTGCTGACAAGATTAACCTTCAGCGACTGGAGGAGATTGAAGCAGAGGAGTTCGTGTACGAAGGTACTGTTGACGGAACTTTCGAGGAGAAACGTTTTCCTGTAGAACTGAAACTTCGCTTGAAAGTTGGTGCACAGGTGATGTTCACACGCAACGATCTGCAAAAACGTTGGGCAAACGGTACGCTCGGAAAGGTGACCAAACTCACCAAGGACGAGATAAGCGTCACGCTCAACAATGGCGAGACGTATGTTGTGCCTTGCTGCTCTTGGGAATCGTATAGCTACGACTATAACAAGGAAGAACGTAAGATGAAGAAGGAGTTGACAGGTACCTTCACCCAATATCCTCTGAAACTGGCATGGGCAATTACAATACACAAGAGCCAGGGCATGACTTTCGACAAGCTTTCGCTCGATCTGAGCCGAGGGATGTTCGCAGCTGGCCAACTCTATGTGGCACTCAGCCGTGTACGTACACTGGAAGGTCTTTATCTCTCAAAAAACATTATTCCTCAGTATGCTCACACTAGCCGTGAAGTCCTTACTTACGCAAGCGAGTACAATAACGAACAGCAGATCGATAACGAGATTGAGAGCGGAAAGGCAGTTTATAGTGCTCTTCAGCAGAATGACTACGACGAAGCAGCAAAGCAGTATCTGATGCTCGTGACAAAGAAAGCTGAGAATGGCGACTTCAAGGAGGCGATGCAGCAGGCAAAACGTTTCCTGGACATACTAGTATGTGACGAGCACCTGTATGGTTTGATAGAGGACATTCCGGAAAATCTTCTTCATACGAGCCATTGGGCTCCGAAGTTCATTGCAGCCTTGCTGAGTCTTTACGCTCAGAAGTACAAGGATGCCTTGATTCTTATCGGCGAGGTTCTTGAAAGACATCAATGTGCAGAGGCACTATACATTAAATCGCGTGCCTTGGCAAAACTTGAACGCTACACAGAAGCAGACGATACCAACTGCCAGTTGGCGAATGTGTTTGAAATGGCAACACCTGATGCAAAGGTTCTTTTCATGATTGCCATACTCAATGAGATGCACATAGGAGACCCTGGACTTGACCTTATGCGAAAGTTGGTGGAAGCACGACCAAAGTACGACCTCGGCATCCTCGCCTTGCGCACATTGATGCAGAGACATGGTTTACAACTCGACAAGTTGTCGGACAATAACTGTGAGTTAGTGGACCTTTTCAATTCTGATGCTACAGAAGAGGAATTCCTTGCCGAACTGAAGGTGTGCCGCGAGAAAGCACCTAAAGCAATTACTTACCTGATTCGTCGAATCAAGAAGCAGGTATTCAACGAAGAGCAACCCGTCGATGAGTGACGGGAAACTCTTCTCATACCTCAAAATAGAAACATAGAAAAACTAAGGCGCGTTTTCCTGTAAATATATGTGGCTATTTTTTATTTCTCCTATATTTTTGATTGCTGGCATTAGGGTGCTCAGGATTGGTCATTTCAAGATAGCCAGCTTCGACAAGGGCCATGATGTATGTCTGTATGTTCTTGCTATGATATGTCACACCCGCTCTTTCGAGAATTTCCTTGCTGCTACGTGGTACACTACAAAAGTTTACTATATCCTTCTGCTTATTTGTTATTTTAGGACGTTTAGTGTCAGAGTCGGCATTGAAAGTGTCAGAGTCGGAATCTAAGTCAGTGTCAGAGT
>ULON01002132.1_pt1 | contig 13198 bp, 8 predicted proteins | sample 1952571 | NCBI WGS metagenome assembly ULON01 (sample SAMEA4835603, study PRJEB28245) | human gut metagenome | biome: gut microbiome; material: fecal sample | place: Denmark | collected 2008
CGGCTGCGTTCCCGGTCTCCCGGTTTTCTTACGCTGTGACTAGATGTTCATTTGTGGTTAGCTAATATTTCTTTCATCTTTTTGCACTTCGGCCTAATACAATTCCACCATATCGCTTGGCATTCTCAGATCACCTCTAGGAGATAATGAAACAGTTCCCACCTTTGGTCCGTCAGGTATGCATGAACGCTTAAACTGCTGCTGCCTGAAACGCGTAAAGAATGTTTCCAGAGTCTTTTCTATTTCACCCTTACTTACATTTGCAAAAGCAATCTCTGCAAGTTTTAATATCCGATCCCGGCTTTCTCCATTACGCAGAAAATGATAAAGGAAGAAGTCATGAAGGTCATATTTGCCGATGCTCTCCTCTGTTTTCTGTGCTATGTTACCGTCTTTATCCGGCGGCAGTAGTTCAGGAGAAATAGGCAGGTCTGCTATTTCGCAAAGCACATTTTTCATTTCATCCGTTGACGCGCACTCGCTGGCATAAGCCTGTACAATGTATTTAACAAGTGTCTTTGGTACACTGCAGTTCACGGCATAATTGCTCATATGGTCACCGTTGTAGGTGCACCAGCCAAGTGCAAGCTCTGACATATCACCTGTACCGATTACAAGTCCGTCTACCATGTTTGCATAATCGAATAATACTTGCGTACGCTCTCTGGCCTGAATGTTTTCATATGTCACGTCAAAAACATCATCCGGATGTCCTATATCCTTCATGTGCTGTCTGCATGCAGCCTCAATATTAACTTCCACGGCTGTCACTCCAAATTCTTCCATAAGCCTGTCAGCAATTGTCTTTGTAGTAGATGTAGTTCCAAATCCTGGCATTGTAATACCATAGATATTTCTCTTCGGAATGCCAAGTGCTTCAAATGCATCACAGCATACCAAAAGTGCAAGTGTGCTGTCCAGACCGCCGGATATTCCAAGAACAACATTTTTTATTCCGGTGGATATGAGTCTCTGTTCCAGACCTTTTGCCTGAAGCGACAAAATCTCCATGCAGCGGTTTTTTCGGTTGTTTTTATCACTTGGTACAAACGGATACGGATTAACTTTCTTTGGCCATATTTGATAATCCTTCATCCGGTTTTCACCATTTAAAATTACTTTTATCACATCCGGCACATCAGCCCATGAATCGCTGTTGTATCTGTGGCGGTCATTCATGCAGCGATCAATATCTATCTCACTTATCACAAAACCAGAGCTCATCACATCATCTTCTGATACCTTTTTATTCATACGTTTTGAATAATCTGACGTCTCACCAGCTATTCTGCCATTATCAGCTATGATGCAGTGGCCGGAAAATACCAGATCCGTGCTGCTCTCTCCTGCACCGCTTGACGCATACACGTATCCGGCACGGCATCTTCCTGACTGCATCGCCACAAGACTGCGCCTGTATTCTCTTTTTCCGATTACGTCATTGCTTGCTGATGGATTTATAATGATATTTGCACCGGCTTTGCAAAGCTCCCCGCTCGGAGGCGCACTTACCCATAAATCTTCACAAATCTCAGTACCGACAATTGCGCCTCTCAGATCCTTGATAATAATATTCGGAGAAAAAGGTACTGTTGGCCTGTTTGCGACATAATTTAAAGTAATCTCATCTGATAATCTCTTGTCTGCGCTTGTAAACCAACGTTTCTCATAAAATTCACCATAGTTGGGAATATATGTTTTTGGCACAATTCCAACAATTTCTCCGCTGTGTACATATGCAGCACAGTTGAAAAGTCTGCCAGCTTCATCTTCTATCGGCAGTCCCACGCATACAAGGATGCTTAAATCCTGCAATGCTGTTTTAATCCTGTCCAGTTCTTGCTGAGCCTGCGCGAGCAGTTCTTTTCTCAAAAACATGTCTGCACAGCTATATCCCGTAATACACAGCTCCGGAAAAACCACAAGCTGCACATCCTTTTTTGCAAGTGACTCTGCAATGTGTATGATATTGTCAGCATTGTTCACGCAGTCCCCGAGATAAATCTCAGGGGACAATGCGGCAACACGGTAAAATCCTGTATTCATGACATTTCCTCCTAGCGGTCATTTTTCATCCTGTAATCAATGCAGCGGTTTAAGTAATCCACATAATCCGGATTTTTGCACATCCCCTTGCCGGGTGTATCAGAAATCTTCGCTACATCCATACCATTGCATATTGTGGTTTTCATGACAATATTGAGTGCAGGAACATCTGTATCATTGCTTAAGTATGTGCCAATACCGAAAGCTACATTTGTTTCCTTGCAGAAATGTCTGTAGAGCTTGTCAGCACGCTCAAAATCAAGACTGTCGCTGAATAAAAGTGTCTTTGTTTTTGGGTCAATTCCAAGGCTCTTGTAATGAGCAATCATCTTTTCACCCCACTCATACGGGTCTCCGCTGTCATGACGCACTCCTGAGAAAAGTGTCGCATAGGTCAGCTGGAAATCACGCAGGAAACAGTCTGTTGTGATTGTGTCAGTAAGCGCAATACCGTTTAATACTCCATACTCCTTGATCCATGCATCGAGAGCATACCAGTTTGAATATGCCGGATTGTGCCTGTGATTGCCCTGTCCTGTGCACATAATCCACTCATGAGCCATGGTGCCTACAGGTGTAAGTCCGTACTTCTTTGCAAGATACACATTTGATGTGCCGACAAACTTTGATGAACTGTGCAGGGTGTCGTTTAAATGTGCGAACTTCTGCACTGCAAGCTCCTGCGCTTCAGCAGAAAGTCTTCTTCTGAGACCAAACTCTGAGAATGTACCCGCGTACCAGTGTCCGTTCTTTAAATTCTCATACTTTGCATCCAAACGCTTCTTAAAGCTGTCAAGCAGCTTATCATAGTCATATGCCATTCTGAAATACACTTCATTTACAATGGCAAGTGTCGGAATCTCATACATTGAAGTGTTAAGCCATGTTCCTTTTGCCTCGATAGACAAGCCACAAGGTGCATCTGTTCCTATCTCAAAATCCTCAAAACGCGGCTGCCAGAGACGAAGAAAATCAACATAAGAGCCTTTGATCCATTTGATATTGTCAAGATATGCAAGCTCATCCTCTGTAAACCGAAGCTTACAGAAAGCCTTAATCTGTTCTGTTATCTCCTGCACCATTTTCTGTGTAAAATGCACATCTTCATTTCTGCACTTGAATGTCCATGTGGTCTTGTAATCCGTAAACTGATGGAATATTGTCTGACCCATGCTGAATTTATACATATCAGTCTCTAAAAGACTTGTGATTATCTGGTTTAATTTCATAATATTCTCCTCCCATTTCTTACACTATTAGTATGTCAGAAACATTTTTAATAAATGGCTTTCTATATAATATTGACCTGAATCATTTTCATTGCTTCTATTGCTGTCTTATGACTTTCAGGCGTTACGCAGGCACAGGCATTTTCTATCACTGACACCTCTGCATCTTTACAGAACGTCTTTGCAATCGCTACGTTGCTGATTACGCATATTCCCGTGCAGAATCCGCAGAAATAAATCTCTGTATCGCTGTTGTCATATCCCGCAAGCAGTTCGCCAAGCTCTTTGCTGCCAAACGTCGGCTTGTCAATATAAGTCATATCATCACAGTCAACTCCACGCTCCTTCATTGCTGCTTTAAGACGAGCGTCTACTTCCCATCCGTTTGTCCCTTTAATACAGTGAGCTACCGGAAGCTTTCTTCCCTCCTGAGTATTCAGATAGTTTTCATCATGCGTATCCCTTGTGAATATCACGTCATCATATTTTCCTGACCTGATTTCATCTGCAATAACATTTGTTGCCACGTTACACTCCTTGTTTCCAAGAACTCCTGTAATAAAGTCATTCTGTGCATCCACTACTACTAAAATTTTCTTTGCCATAATCATTTCCTCCTACATCATATAATCATCATTTGTTGCATCCATAAGGATTTTTCCAAGCTGCTTTAAATCCTTCCACATCCATCGCGGAACCAGATCCCTGACTTTGTCATAATCTTTCTTATACAGCAAATCTCTGATCATTGTACTTGAAATCTCAATATCGCTTCTGCCAAGGTTTCTGATGGTCACATTCTTTAAAATATCATCTGTAAACCAGTTTTCCGCAATCTTCGGGTCGTCGTTGTAATAGAATGTAAAGCTTTTCTCTCCAATTTCATTAGCTATGTTGTAATAGAAGAAAGAACCCCATTCCTTTACATATTGAGCTGCATCCTCCATGCTCCAGTCTGATAATGTCATAACCTTTACATCTGCACCGCTTAAATCCTCTTCCTGCAGTACGTTTTCAACAAGTCTTTTTCTGTATTCGATTGGAAACGGATTTCTCTTTGTATAGCTTTTGTTTGCACTGCCTATCACAACAAGCAGATTTTCGCACTCCGATGCGGCCTGTTTTATCATGTTCAGGTGTCCGTTATGGAATGGCTGTGCCCTTGTGAGTATCACACCGTTTTTATATTTCTTATGCACTTTAACCAGTTTACGTTCATCCATGTTAAGGTCAACATATCTGTACACAGCAGCCGGTTTTCTTCCGACAATAGGTCTCTGCGACCTGTCAAGTGAAACAAGCTGTCCTGCAATCTTCTCACGGAACACCTTTGGATGAACTTCCTTTCCTGAAAGAACCTCAAACACCTTAAGCAGGTCCGGAATGGTAAACTCACGCGGCACAAGGTTAAACATAATGCCTGTATACTCAGCCTTATTCCTTATCCTCATAAGTCCTTCCAGTATAATCTGGTCATGGTCAAAAGCAAGCTTTTCGTCTGATACGCTGACCGGAACAAAGTTTTCCACTGTGATTACACCATTTTTAAATTTCTCAGACCTGAGGGAGTATTCAATTTTAATCAAGTCGTTTGCAAACTCAAGTTTTTCATCTGCAAATTTCACATCGAACCATCTGGCATCCTTTGCGTCATCACCCGCAACGGCAGACTGCTCATATCCATATGGAAGCAGTGCAATGTATGCAATATCAATAATTCTCATACGAGGGTCCCTGTCCGGCTGGCTCATGGTATAGAGCTGCTCAAGATAAATGTCTGTAAGACCTGTTTCCTCTTTAAGCTCCCTGCACGCTGCTTCATATGCTGATTCCTTTATGTTAATAAATCCGCCTGGAAGCGCCCATTTGTCTATCTCCGGATGAGCCTTTCTCTTTATCAGAAGCACCTGCATACAGCTTAAGTCTTCCTTCATACGAAGCACCATCATGTCAACTGTAACCGATGGTCTGTCATAATCGCCCGGCTTATATTCTGCTAAAAACTCCCGTTCTGTTAATCCATTTACATCTACTTTATTCATGTGTTTAACTCCTATAATTACTTTCTGCGTTTCTTATATTTACTTTATGTGCTTATTATAGTAACTCTTAGTAACTATGTCAAGTGTTTTATAGAATTAAATATAATTTTTGCAAATTTATTATGCTTCCACAACCTGTCTGCAGGAGATGCTAATATATAAGCTCAAAAAAAGGGGATGTGAAAAAACTCGATTGAGTTTTTTCACATCCTCTTCCATTTTCTGTGTTTCATGTGCATAAATCTACAGTATCTAAACAGCTTCGCTATACATCAGGCAATTTCTTCGGAGTTACGCTTTATCTGATTCACTATCTCCATTATCTGTTTTGCGGTACTCATATCATCTTTGAAAAGAGTTGTGATACTTCCAACTGATTTAAATGGTTCACCCATCAATACTTTATTATCTTCGATATTTCCATTTGCTACTATATAGTCCACTATCAGATTTACGAATCTCATCTGATTTATGTTCAAGCGCTCTTCTGACATAAAACAACTGAAGGCTTCGTTTACTGCCGCTCTATCTACACCGACTATTTTTCGTACTAATCTGCCTATCGGTGTCTCTCCGTATTCCTTTATATAATCTTCCTTTGAACCAAGCTCAGTCCACAGAATTCGTTCCAATTCCCTTAGATCCGTTTCTGTCAGCTTTTTGTTGTTTTTCAGCTTATACACTGACAATTTGTCACTATGCTCTTTCAGGTAAAATTCGACTTTTTTACGATAATTTTTCAAGTCATTTCCGCCATATAAAGGTTCACCCGGTGTACCATCTGTTATAGAGTCCGTGAAATTTGTATAGTATATTGGCCGTACCTGTCTGTCAAGGTACTGCAACAGACCTCTTAAAGCTTCTCTTACTGTATCAAGCTCTATTATAGTGACTTTATCCCAAAATTCATTTGTCTGGACCTTTTCGATAATCTCCTTTTTCTTTTCCACCTGTGGGATTGAGTATTTGGCAGACAGCTTTTCTGCGGTCTGAACCACTATATTCACCGGACTTTGTATGCTTTTGCTTTGCAACAGTCCAAGATCTATACTGTATACCAGATAGTCAAATCTTCGCGCCAGCTCATCTTCCTTTTTAGGCCTGATAAGAGGTGCAATATGCTCCCTGATATCCGAAATCTCTATTGTCTCCAGATTATCCCACGATGATGAAGCCCTGAAAAACTCTACATAACGCAGATGTCTTTTCACCATAAAGCTATCGTCATTTAAGCTAATTACATCTTCCTTTAAATCATCCACAAGGCTTTTTCTGTAATCTGCGTATACCTCATCACTACTGTATACCGGTGCCTGAAGCTCTCTGACAATCTGGGCTTTTGTGTTATATATTTTCTCATTGAGTGATTCTGTTATGCCATTCTCCGCTCCATTTTTGTTCACGCGGAAATATTCAAAATTGTTACAGAAATCAAATATAAGAAATCTTTCTTTGTCCATACCCTCTCCAAGCAGATTAGGGCAAAGCCTGGTTCCCCTTCCAATCATCTGCCAGAACTTGGCATAGCTTTTTACCTTCTTAAAAAATACAAGATTCAAAATCTCCGGAATATCTATTCCTGTGTCGAGCATATCAACAGATACTGCTATCTGTGGCATTTTATCACTTGTGCTAAACTCATCTATCAATGAATCACTGTACTTTATACTATAATCTATCCGCTTTATGAAGTCTCCTCCATATTCCGGAAAAAGCTTATTGAAACGCTCGACTATTGCCTGCGCATGCAAAGAGTTTTTGGCAAAAATTATTGTCTTGCCAAGCTTGTCTCCACCCTCAATTTTTAAGCCCTTTTCCATAAGCTCTCTTAAAACCTTATCAATTGTATCCGCGTTAAAAAGCCATGTATTTACGGCCTCTCCTGATATATCATCACCTACAGTGTCATCATCAGAAAATGTATCCTCATACTCCTCTTTTTCCTCATCTGACAGCTCATCATAGTGAATACCGCTTTCCATTATTTTTGACTTATATTCCAGTGTAGAATAATTGACCAGATAGCCCTCTTCCACCGCTTTTTCAAGCTCATACGCAAATGTCGGAACTCCTCTTTCAAGGTCAAAGACTCCATATGTGTTTTTGTCGATTTCATTCTTTGGAGTGGCAGTCATACCAAGTAACATCGCATCAAAATACTCAAATATTTCCTGATATTTTTTGTAAATGCTGCGGTGTACTTCATCGCAGATTATGAGCTGAAAATGCCCCGGACTAAAGAGCTTCTCACCATATTTGTTTTTCCTCTCATCTATGGCATTCATCATCGTCGGATATGTAGAAAAAATCATCCTGCACGACTCAGGGTCATCTTTATTGTCAAGCAGATTACAGCATGATAAATCAGGAAGCAGATTCGTATAATTGTTTTTGGCCTGCTTCACAAGAGCTTTTCTGTCTGCGAGGAACAGAATATTTTTCACGTAATTGTGGCGCCTTAATACATCAACAATACTAATGCTCACTCTTGTCTTTCCTGAACCTGTGGCCTGCACTATAAGCATCTTACGGTGCTTATTTGTGATAGCATCACAGACTGCGGTTACAGCCTCTTTCTGATACGGTCTGTTGGTAATATCATCGCTTATCCGTATATTTTCAAGCGGAATCCTTGAAGTGCGTCCATCCATCTCAAGCTGCAGCTCTTCCTGTGTGAAAAATCCTGAAACCTCACGCCTTGGATATCCCATATAATCATTCGTATAGAAAAATTCAAATCCATTTGTTATGAAAATAAGAGGACGTCTATTGTATTTATTCTGCAAACAGTCAGCATACAGCTTCGCCTGCTGGCTTCCTACCATAGCATCCACAGAAGCCTTTTTAGCCTCCACTACAGCAAGTGGCAGATTATCCTTTCCCCAAAGAACATAATCCACATACCCTGTTCCTGTGCTATTTGGCATTCCTGTAACCGGCTCCTCCTCCGTGACATTTCTGCCAATAACCCATCCTGCCTCCTTTAAGGCAACATCTATATATCTCTTGCGGGTTTCTGCCTCGCTTATCGTATCTACATGGAACTCCCTTGTCTTTACATTCTGACTACGCTTCTTTGCCATCTGCTCGCGGAGCTCTTCATTCTCCTTCAATACGCTCTCGAGCTTTTTATCCTTACTGCTTAAGCCCTCATACAGCTTCATGAGCTCATCAGCCTTTATACGCTTTTCATTACCGCTTGCAAGAATCGACTCATCATATGTCTTCTCATCGTATTCCCTCGAATATGAATAATCAATCCAATCGCAAAACTCAAACAAATCACGAAGCGCTATTATTGCTTCATCCCTGCCTATATTGTTGTTGGTATGAACTGCAACATTTCCCAGATGAATGGTATATTTGAGCATTGGAAACAGCCTTGGCTCAATTATCCTTCTAAACGTTGGCTCATGAATAAGACTCGATACATTATCTCTGTACGGAAGCGAAAGCTCCGCATCATATGAGAAAACAAACCTCACTGCAAGCTCAAGTGCACGCCTCGACAAAATGGCACAAGTGGCCGGTGAAATGGATAAACTTTTTTCTGCTTCAACTGCCTGCTTTGCAAAATCTGCGTATTCTTCTTTCTTTAAAAGGTAATCAAAATTAGTTTCCATGTAATCACCCCTTTTATCTTTCTACAAGCACTTTGCATCTCTTCCTGCAAAATGCAATTCCATAATACATGATATTCTGTCTGTCATTATTTAACAGATATTCCTGATATCTTCTATCCTTTATCTGTTTCAGAGCTTTTTCACAGGATTTTTCCATAGCTTTAAAATCTTTTGTGTATTTAAGCTCTGCAATAATTCCTTCATCCGGATCATCTGTCTCCACAATAATATCTGCAAAGCCCTCTCCTGCCTCAACATTTGACTTTACCAGCCAGTCCTCATTGCCACTCAAAATGCCAATAAGCAGATTATGATAGGAGCTTTCCTTTTCCTCATTTCTCGCTTTTGTGTCAAAAACGCTCACCGAATTGCTCAGCACCTTGTTTAAATACATTTCCATTATCTGTGTATTTCCATCTTTGAAAGCCTTCCAAAAGTCCTGCAACTGCTCGGTATTGGAAAATATTTTATTCCTGAACCACTCCTGTATCTGCAGCTTAAATACTTCTTTAATCTCCTTGTTCGGAATTACAAGGCTATATTTTTTGTCCTCACTGATCTTTGTATATGTCAGATAACCTGTTGTAAACAGAACACTCCATAGATTATCAATATTATTGTCTATTTCGTCATAGGTCATATCCAGACGGATTTGCTTGTCTATAGCTTCTCCCGCGATTAAACGCTCAATTTCATCTCTGGTTGTCTTACCAGCCTTATCTATAAACCTCTTAACAAGCTCATTTCCGCTTGTATTAATCCAATACGCTTCCGGTCCTGCCATTGGATCATCTTTTATTCGGTCAACATGATTGATTACATCCCACGGACAGTATACATCGACATTTCCGAAATGATAACCATCATACCATTCCTTTGTCTCCGCAAACCTGTTTTCCACATGATAAAATGCCAGCAAACGCTCTACTTCATCATCCGTAAATCCAAAGTGTTCATCAAATCTTGTATCAGTAATAGATAAAATCTTGAAATTATTCAATCCTGTAAAAATACTTTCTTTTGAAACACGAAGACAACCTGTTAAGACAGCAAAATCCAATGCCTCATTTGTCTTTAATGCTTTTCCGAATATGGCACGTATCAAAGAAACCATCTCTTTATAATAGCCATTTTGAAATGCCTTATCCAGTGGAACATCATATTCATCTATTAAAATAACCGTTTTTCTGCCATGATGCTTATATAACAGCTCAGATAAAGTTTGAAGCGAAGCATACAGTGCCTCATCTCTCATTTCATATCTGCCATCCTCTAATCGAATTAAAGAAGCATACGTCGACTTATCGTCAATGTCCAGCCTGTCACTCTGCTTCAAATATGCAAATCTCTTAGCTTCCTTTGCAATTATCTCTATCATCTGATACTTTGCAGCTTGAAAATCGAGTCCTTCCACATTCTTTAAAGATAGAAATATCACAGGATACTTGCCCATATTATCATCACACAGTTTTTTGTTGTGCGATATATAAAGACCATCAAATAATTCAGAAGCTGCTCCAATTTCAAAGAAAGATTTGAGCATACTCATGTTGAGAGTCTTGCCAAAACGACGCGGTCTGGTAAAAAGGTTGACTTTTCCCCGGCTGTCAACCAACTGTTCAATAAGCTTTGTCTTATCGACATAGTAATATCCGTCTGAACGGATCTCCTCAAAGTTCTCTATTCCCACCGGTAGTTTAAGTGATTCAGTCATGCATGCTCATCTCCTTTCGAAATACCAATATCCTTCTCAAATTTTTTGATATAGCACTACTCCCTCTCTTTTTATTGATTCCAACAATTCTTTTCTTACAGGCTTATCCAAGTCCACTATATCAAATTCCAACAACGTTGAAGTTGTTTCGTCTACATCCAAAATAAAATGACTACTGCTACCACCGCAAAATGCCAAATCTATATCACTTCGCTCTTTATAATCACCTCGCGCTCTTGAACCAAAAAGAATTACTTTTTCAACACAATTCTTCTTCGCCAGCTGGATAATCTCCTGTAATACTTTACATTTTATTCCTGTTTTTTCAAAGGTACTATTTACATCCATAAATGCTCCTATATTACTTCATTTATTCTTCCTCTTTAATCACCTTTAGGAAACGCTTGACCTCCGCCCATGCACGCTTGGACTCCGGGAAATTGAGATATCCCATCTGGAACACATGAAACATCCCCTCATACACTGACAGTCGCACCTTAACGCCCTGGATTCTTGCCTTTGCAGCGGCCTCTACCGAGTCAGATAAGAGCATCTCTATCGAGCCTACCTGTATGAGCATTGGTGGAAAGCCTCTGAAATTACCAAATAGTGGCGATATGTATGGATCCATTTTATCGTGGTCACCGGGATAGTCATTCACGTAGATGAGACTGTCCCTTGTGTTCCCAAACAGAGGGTCCTTTTCGTAGTTTGTCTCATATGACTCTCCGCCTGCTGTGAGGTCTGTCCACGGTGACATGGCTACTATCCCTGCCGGAAGCGGCATGTCGTGGTCACGAAGATACATGGTGAGGCACATTGCAAGACCTCCGCCCGCTGAGTCTCCTGCCAGCACAATCTGCGAGCCAAACCAGCCCTGTGACAAAAGCCATTTATAGCAGGCTATGGCATCCTCAAGTGCTGCCGGATACGGGTGTTCCGGCGCCACGCGATAGTCAGGCGTGAGCACTGAGCAGCCTTCACTTACCTCATTATAAAGGCCTGCAAATACATAGTATGCATTGCGCACTGCCCCCATATATCCACCACCATGCAGCTGCAGTATCACACGCTCTGTATTTGGGTTTTCCTTTGAGGATAAAAGCTTCATAGTGAAACCGCCCATATCTATATCCTCTGTTACAAAACAATCCGGAACAAGCCATGCAGGTTCCTTCATGCGCTTCCTGAGCTCTCCGGATTTTATTTTTTTGCCGATTGCAAGGTCATTTGTGATATGTCCCATCAGATTAGCAAGTATTTTTCCCTGTATACTGACTTCTTCATCTGCCACAGCTGCATTGCTATGGACTTTTTCCGCATGCTCACTTTTCATGGCAGATAATGAATTCTTAAACGTCTTTTCAAGCTTATTACCCAAAGCTCCTATTATTCCAGTTTCATTATCACCATTACTATCGCCGTTTTCAATTTCCGGATGGTAGTTTCCCATCTCTTCATCCTCAAACATATGCGAATTTCCTATTCCATGAAAGCCTATCATATATGAAATCTCCGTTTCAGCTCTGTTCTGGCTCTTTTGTCACCGATAATCAGTGTTCCGAGAAACAAAAACAGCGATGCGCCCATCGCTCCCATTGCCAGATATGGGAACCATATGATCTTGACTGCCACAAGTATCATCGCAATCACGCTCATCAGCACAAGAAAAAGCTGCATCATCATGTAGCTCTGCCAGTTTCTTATGTTTACTATCATAAGTATAATTGTTGCAAGAACCATCGCCAGTATGGCACTTGGGAAAACAAATGTAAGTGCCCAGCCACTGGCTCCTGTGAGCAGGTCTATGCCCTCGAGAAACAGCACCGTGAACACAAATGTACTTACAATTTTAAAAATATATCCGTTTCTTCCGACTATTGCCAGACGCAGCGTCACATTCGCATAGATTACAACAAGAAGCACTATAAAGCTCCAGTTTATCTCATTGTCTGTCATGTAATCAACAGTTGTCAGCACAATCTGTCCTACTATAGACAGAAACAATATGATATTTTCCAGTAATCTGTATTTTCTTGATGCGCCCTTGACGTCAGGATATCTCGTACCGTTGTCATGGCTTGCTGTACTATCTGCCCTCTTTGCTGCACTATCTGTATCGTTTACGCACTTATCCGGCACATCATTATGCTGTTCAAAAACCCCTTCAGTGCCCTGATGATTGTCCGATGACAGTTCAACCGGTGCCACAACCTGCTGGCAGAGTGGGCATTTATCTGTATTGTCTGCAATATACACACCGCATTTCATGCATTTAGTCATAATACTCTCCATTTGTCTCAATTGTCACTTTCACACCGTCATTTACAAGCTTCTTAAAAAAGCTTCTCTGAATCATCGTATCGGCCAGAATAGATGAAAAAGTAAACACCAGCGTGTCCTTGTAGGAGCATATGGTGCCTTTCATAGGCTGTCCCTTGGACATTGGTATAAAGGAATAAAAGCCTGTTATATACGGCTCGTATTCCGGCTCCACCTTTATATTTCCAATATTGGTGATAGTGGTGGTATTCGCCAGTGCCG
>ULON01007734.1_pt1 | contig 12836 bp, 5 predicted proteins | sample 1952571 | NCBI WGS metagenome assembly ULON01 (sample SAMEA4835603, study PRJEB28245) | human gut metagenome | biome: gut microbiome; material: fecal sample | place: Denmark | collected 2008
CAGGATAAACACAACTATTCATATGTATCTGACCGTGAGGTCGGGAACAAGCCCGTTGGGTGACGTTCCCGGCGGGCTTTCACAGATAAGAAAGCGAGGTTAGAGACAATGGGTTTATTTACGGACGGATTTAAGCTCTTGAAAAAGGCAAGTGAGCCTTTGTATAAGACACCGAAATCCATTCAGGAAACCATAGAAATTATGGCGGTGGCTGAAAACGGTATTTTTGAAGTAAGCAGGAATAAGTATTCCAAGTGTTACCGCTTTCAGGACATCAATTACACAACGGCAACGGAGGATGAGCAGATCGGCATTTTTGAAAGATACTGCAAATTCTTAAATTCGCTGGACTGTAATTATAAGATTACGATTAACAATAAGAACAAAAATATGGAGGATCTCCGTGATAAGGTTCTTATTACAGAAAAAAACGATGGCTTCAATAATTACCGAAGAATCTACAATGACATTATTGAGGAGAAGATTATTGAGGGCAGACAGGGGATTGAGCAGGAGAGATACCTGACAATCACGATTGAGAGAAAGAACTTTGAGGAGGCGAAGGCACAGTTTGCAACCCTTGAGGCAACGATACACAAGGCTTTCATTGAACTGGGGGCGGAGATTGTGCCGCTTAACGGCAATGAAAGGCTGAAAGTGCTCTATGACTATTACCATCTTGGCGATGAGGGCAGTTTTGATTTTGATATCAAAAAGGCAAAGAAGGTCGGAGCAGATTTTAAGAATGATTTATGTAATGGTATGGTGAAATATTTCCCAGACCATTTTGAGGACGAGAGTAAATACTGCAAGGCACTTTTCATTAAGAAGTATCCCAGCAGTTTATCTGACAGATTTATCAATGAGATTACTTCCCTTCCGGTACACTCCATTACCAGTATTGATGTAGTGCCTGTGCCAAAGGATTTGACCACAAAGGTGCTTCAGAAGAAATATCTTGGTATTGAATCGGATATTATCAAGCAGCAGAGAGTCCGTAATAAGAACAATGACTTCTCCACAGAAATCTCTTATGCAAAGAGAACGGAGAAAAAAGAGATTGAGGCAATTATGGATGATGTTCGTGAGAATGACCAGTGTCTTTTCTTTGTAGGAGTTACCATTATCCTTATGGCAGAAAGTAAGAAGGAGCTTGAGAGTGTCTGCGAAACAGTAGAAACAATCGGAAAACGTAACAGTTGTACGATTGATACACACTACTTAAAGCAGAGGGAAGCACTTAATACGGCACTTCCGATTGGTGTAAGACAGGTGGAAACAATGCGTACCCTTCTTACCCAGTCGCTTGCGGTGCTTATGCCGTTCAATGTGCAGGAACTGAATGACAGTACAGGTAATTATTACGGTATAAACCAGATCAGTAAGAATGTGAATATTGGCAACAGAAAGAAGCTCATCAACGGAAATGGCTTTGTATTCGGAGTGCCGGGTTCCGGCAAATCATTCTTCTGTAAGATGGAAATGGGCAGCGTATTTTTATCGGGGGATGATGAGATTATCGTCATTGATCCGATGAACGAATATTTTGATATTGCACAGACTTATGGCGGAACCGTGGTAAATATGTCCACATACACGGACAACTATGTAAATCCGCTTGAGATGGATGTGTGGAGTCTTGATCCGAATGATTCAAAGGGAATGATAAGGGAAAAAGGGGAATTTATGCTTGGTCTTTGTGAGCAGTGTATCGGGGACAGCTTAAATTCCAGACAGAAATCAATCATTGACCGCTGCGTGAGAAAGATGTATATCGACATCGCAAGGGGCAGGGAAAAGTATATTCCGGTAATGAGTGACTTCTACGATATCCTTATGGAACAGCCGGAGGACGAAGCAAAGGATATCGCATTGTCTTTGGAACTTTTTGTAAATGGTTCCCTCAATATCTTTAACCATCAGACAAATGTTGATGTAGATAACCGATTCACGGTATATGGTATCAGGGACTTAGGCACGGAACTTAGTCCTATCACAATGCTTGTTATGATGGAGTCCATTCAGAACAGAATTGTAGAAAACGGGCAGAAGGGCAAGGCAACCTGGCTCTATATTGATGAGTTCCACGTCCTGCTTAATTCGGAGTATTCTGCAAAATATTTACAGCAGCTCTGGAAGAAGGTGAGGAAACAAGGTGGACTGTGCACGGGTATCACTCAGAACGTCGTGGATCTTTTACAGAACTACACCGCCACTACAATGCTTGCAAACTCGGAGTTTGTTGCACTCTTAAAGCAGGCGAATACAGACAGTTCCAAGATGGCAGAGGTTATCGGTGTATCAGAGGCACAGCTTCGTTTCGTAACCAATACTGCATCGGGAATGGGACTTATCAAGTGTGGTTCCGTGGTAATTCCGTTTGATAACCAGATCAGCAAGGACACTGACCTTTACAGACTGTATAACACCAATATCCACGAAAAGATTGCGGAGCAGAAGAAAAGGGAGGCAAAATTTGCTGATTAGAATTGCAATGTATCAGCCATTTGGACTAAGTTCCGGATGGCTACTTTTTACCTTTTTTAAGGATACAGAAAGAAGGTGGGAACATTGAAGATAAAAAAAGTGGATGACAAGCCTATGGTCATTCACACTAAGAAAAAAGCTAAGATTCATATGCATGAACCGAAGAAAGCTAAAATTAAGGGCAGTAACATTTACACTGTACAGCGTGGTCCGAAAATTGCCAGTGCAAAGATAAATGATACAGGTAAAAAGAAGTCTTATCGTAAGAGTACCATTCATCAGGCAGAGAAGAAAGAAAAGGAACCTTCAAAATTTAAGAGAAATATACGGGAGTCCAATACTTCTATCAAGACGAAGAATACCAATCTTCATATAGCAGGAAGAACGGGAGCACTTGCGACTGGAGCAGTTACAGAGCAGGTGGAAGGCGGGCAGGAAGTGTCACAGGCAGCTTATCTTGCATATGAAGCAAGCCGTCCGGTTACGGGAACTGCTTCAAGGGGAGCGTCACTTTTCAGAAAGAAAGCGGCAGCCGAAGCAAAGAGGCGTATCAAGAAGGTAGAAACAGGAAAGAAGCTGGCAAAAAAGATGGGAAAGAAAGCTGCCAGTGATACGGCAAAAAAGGTTGCCGGTGACACGACAAAGACAGCAGCGAAAGAAACTGCGAAAGAAACTGCGAAAGAAACTGCCAAAACTACGGCAAAAGCGGCAACCACAGCGGCAGGTACAGCGGTTGCACCGGGAGCAGGTACAGCAGTCGGCATGGCGGCAGGCTATGCCACAGGTGTATCTATCGAGGCGAAGGATGTGAAAGCAGCGAACCGTAGCAGAAAGATTAAATTTTTTCTGGATAAGATGAAAGAACAGGAAAATCAGACGGACAGTGTTGTAAAACTGGTAAAAGATCTGATTGTAAAAAAGGCAGTTCTCTGGATAAAGGCGGCAGCTCCGATTATCGGACTTGTACTTTTGCTGTTGGTTCTTTTAGTGGTAATCGTTGCAGTTCCGGTTATTGCTGTGATAGCGATTCTTTATAATTCACCATTTGCCTTATTTTTACCGCCGCTGGAGTCAGGAGATACAGTGCAGACAGTTACAAGTGCTTATGTGTCTGAATTTAACCGTGATGTGAATACCAAAGTGAATGAACATACCGGATATGACTTTGGCGAACTGGTGTATGTAGATTATGAGGGAATGGATGAAAATCCAAGTAACTACTACGACATTATGGCGGTCTACATGGTCAAGTATGGTGTAGGCGATACTGCAACAATTATGAATGATATATCAAAGGGGTGGTTGCAGACTGTAGTAAATGATATGTGTTCTTATACTACAAGTAGTGGAACAAAAGATGTGGAGGAAACAGACGCAGATGGCAATGTAACAACTGTTACGAAGTCGGTACTGTATGTAAATGTTACGCTCAAATCATACAGAGATATGATTTCCGTTTATGGATTTAATTCTGATCAGGTAGAAATGCTTGAGCAGATCATGAGTCCTGAGTTTATGGGACAGCTTGGATATGCTGGAAGTGGAAGCGGTGGAGGCGGTGGAAGCCCCGGAGTAAGTTCCATGACAGAGGATGAAATAAATGCAATCCTCAGTGGTATTACAGATAGCAGGCAGAAAGCAGTCTGCTCTTATGCCCTTCACAGAGTGGGTTATCCTTACAGTCAGGAACTAAGAGATAGTGGCAATTATTATGATTGCAGTTCACTTGCGTATTATTCATGGAAGGATGCAGGTGTGAATATCAGTTATGGAGGAGCAACTACAGCAGCGGCAGAAGCACAGGGACTTGATGAAGCAGGAAAGACCGTATCTTATGATGAAATGCAGCCTGGTGATCTTATCTTTTACAGTTTCACAAACAACGGAAGATATAAGAATATCAGCCATGTGGCAGTATATGTCGGCAATGGCAAGGTGGTAGAAGCCCTGAATGAAAGAGTTGGCGTAGTTTACCGTGATGTGGCAAGTGTCGGAAAGATTGTAGTAATTGGCAGACCATAGAAAATTGGCAGAGAGGGCGAAAGTCCTCTCTGGGACAGGAGGTAAGAATGGATTTAAAGGATATGATTCTTGTAATGGAGAATTATAAGGGAACAGAAAGAAATATGCTTATGACTTTGGAAGATTATAAGAAGTTCGTTGCCATTGATGATATGTCAGAGCTTGCAGATCAGATGCTGCTTCTTGGAAGAACGCTTGCGGAAGGTTTTACAGAGTATTACAGGGCAGCAAATGTTACAGTTTTTGCAAAATTCTGTAGAGATGATGTGGAACTGGGACGCTTTTTGCAAGGATATTATAATGATTCAAAGAAATTTTACTTTGATAAGGCAACAAGTTCCCCAGAGTGTATTACAAAGATGGATGAGATTGGAATGACGGATAGAGGCTGGATAGATGACTTTATCCTGCATTATGAAAAATGCGACAGGACATTTGAAAGGGGGCAGACATTTCATAATTTTAATGACCACGATTATATGGTACTTGAAGCATTATCTCCACGCAATCTTGTGGTAATGGATATGAAAAGCGGCTCTCTCACGATTGCTCTTGGAGCAACAGAGTATAAGCGATATCCGAAAGACGAGGAGCCAACTAAGGATAACACAACGATTGGGGTATCGTGGGAGCACGGGATTTATCTTGGTTCCACACTTTCGCAGACCAACTTTAAGGCATATAAAAGAGAATACGGGACACCTGAAAAGATAAAAGATGTTTATGATTACAGGGCGAAACTCAAGCAGAAGTTTTATTTTTATCAGGATTTGTCAAAGGATGATGATATTCCAAAAAATATGCAGAATGATTTCCTGCACCAGATGTATAAGGAATTTGGAACGATAGAGGAGGAATATTTTTATGACAGGCTTGAAGATGGAAAGTATGATGAAGGTTTTAAGGAAAGACAGGTAAAAGAAAAAAAGAGCCGATGAGGAAAAATGGAATTGGAGGCTGATATCGAATGGAAAAAGAATTTGATATTGAGATAAAAGAAGTTCTCTCAAGGGTAGAGACAGTAAAGGCAGAGTCACTTGACGATGCCATAAACAAGGCAATGGATATGTATTATTCAGAACAGATAGTCCTTGATGCGGAGGATATGAAGGGAGTTGATTTTTCGCCATACAGCGAAGAACAGCTCCCTTCTTCATTAAAGGAAAATGGAGGAAAGACACGATGAAAAATGAGCAGACAGCAGTTATTAAGGATATGGAATTTTTATTAAACGAACTTCATAAGGAATGGGAAAGACCGGGAGAGGTAAAATCGTCTGTCAGTATTCCATATGAGAAAGTTGAGGAAATCAGCAGAAAGCTGAATGTGATTGTCTATGAGACACAGCAGTCGGCTGACAGCGACGGACTTGCCTTTAAGCAGAGCATAGCCAAGTCAAAGCAGTGTTATGTGCTTCTCAGGATTATGCGAAAGATTGTAAAAGGAAAGGGCAAATGTGATGGACAGGCGGTTGATGCAGAATTTGTGATTGAGCTTGACGGGGAGGAGTCAAAGCTCTTTAAGGAAATGTTTGCAGAATTACTGAAGTAAAAGGAGGGTGACACATGAGTGTTGATATGAAGGTCAAAGCGATATATGATTCAGAAATCAGCAACATCACCCGTTCTGAAAAGAACTGGAAAGATGTATTAAAAGTTGCTGGTCAGTTATATCGCTATGAATTTGATAATATCGTTATGGTAACAGCTCAGAGATCACCGGAGAAAAGTACCCTTATGGCAGATTATGACACTTGGAAGAAAGTGGGAAGATATGTAAAGCGTGGAGCAAAGGGCTGTGCTATCTTCCCCTCAAGGGCACTTAATCCCCGTATGAGATATATTTTCGATATCAGTGATACAGGCGGAAAGAATGTGAAGCTGACTTGGGATCTGGAGGGGGAAAACCTGAAAAGTTATGCAGACTTTCTGGTATCGGAAGGACAGATGGAGCGGTATAAAAGCGATGACAGGGAATCACTAAAAAATACGCTAAAACAGTTTACAGGAACAAATGTTTGGAATATAATAAAAGAGGAGTTCGGGGATAGAATGTCCGAACTAATGCAGCTATCAGGTAGTGTGATAAAGGAATTCAACGAAAAACGCAAGGGCTTACAGCAGGATAGCGATATGGAGCAGTTAGTATATTCCAGTGTTATGTATGCTGTAGGGACGAGATGTGGATTTGACTTATCTGTGCAAGAACAGGATTTCAGTCAGATTGTAAATATCAAAGATGAGGAGATAGTTTACCGTCTTGGTTCCCTTGTATGCGATGTCTCCTGTAGTGTTCTTAGAGAATTTAGTAGGAATTTACAAACGATTGAGAGCGAAAGGAGAATATCATATGTTAGAAGCAATGACTTACAAGGAAGTGGACGGACTGCTGTATCCGGAGCTGACAATGCCGGACGAGACAGAGGATTTAACGAAGCTGGGCAGATACGGGAGAATGGCAATGAAGTATCTTCTGGAGAACGAACCGGCAAGGTACAAGACACTGATGAGATTCGGGAAGATGTACGAGAAGATGTCGGCAGTAGAGGAGGAAGCAAACCAGCTTTACGATCAGTTGGAGGAACAGTATCTAATGAAGCACAAGCCACAGAATCCGTCATCGACAATGGAGATGTGGAAGATAAGAGAGCAGGCGAAGATGCAGGCAGAGGAAGTAGTGCTCCACCAGATCGTGATGAAGTTTCATTAGAAACACAGGAAGAATTAAATAGAGAGCTTGATGAGATTAACTCATTGGGTGTCAGTAAGGAAGCCGAATATACACAGGCTTCCTTTTTTTTCGACCAAAACGGGCAGGCAAGTTTTGGTGTGAAGCAGCCGGAGGAAACCAGACACAATGAATTTATGCGTCAGTTCGAGGAGGATAAAAAGGCTGCCCTTGCCAGAAAATATAATTACCTTAATCCAAAGAAAGCAGAGAGTGTACCAAGTGAGTATGTAAAAGAGATACTTATGAAAGGAACTGGCTTTGTCGGTGGAAAAGGCAGGGTGTGTGAAATCTATCAGACAGAGATAGACGCAGGAACCAGAGCAAAGCGTATCAAGGCAGAATATGGTCAGGGGGGTGCAAGCTGGCCGCTTGACGGTCTGGGCTTGCACGGGTATGACACATTTCACGGTTCGGGACTTCGTATCCAATGGAAAGATGAAGATGGAGAAGTAGAAGGATACGTTTCGTGGAAGAATGTCGAAAAGGAAATCGGTGTACTTATCCTTACCGGAGAATACCAGTCGGAGACACCTCGTATTGATGAGCTTGCAATGGACGGACTTCGTGAAGATGATGAAGTCATTGACGCAGAGTACCGTGAAGTTGATACGCAGGAGGAGAAATCAGAAATTGATGATTATGCTATTCCTGATGAGCCTGACAGTTATGCTGTAAACAGAAAGGCGGCTGAGTTACGGTATATCAAGCCGATTGATTATGCTGACCGTGTAGCTGCAATGGATAAAGATTTAAGAGATGCCATTGAGATACTTGTGTCAGAATGTAGCTGTTACACACCATTCCGTGCTTTCCTTATGGATGTGGTGCAGTCGGATTTTGCATTTATGCCGAATAAGCTGGAACTGATCTGTGAGATAGCGATGGGAAATGTTCAGGGTGAGAGAAAGGCATATTGCAATAATCAGTATGGACTCACAGAATACACTTTAAGCAGTGCAGATGTGAAAGTAAGCTACAAAAACAGAAATGGAGAGAGGGCAGGGGATACCGTATCATGGCGTGAGGTATATGAAATCTTATCCTATATGGTAAAACAGCCATTTTACTGTGGAGAGGACCAGAAGGCAATCTATCAGACCATAAAAAATAAGATTGACAGGGAAAAGATGAATCCTGTTTATCGCAAGTTCTTTGATATTGAGGACAGTGTGAGAGAAAGCCGTCTTAAAACCAGAGAACGGGCGATTGCATATGGCTTGAATACCAAGATTGACACGGATGGTCGTATAATTTCTGATGAGGATAAGAATGTATCGGCAGATATTCCACAGAAGGATACCGAACCACAGGAGGCTGCCCCTGAAACACCTGCACAGGAAGTATTACCGCCAGTGGAAGGTCTGCGTGGAAAAGAAAAAACACAAGACCAGACAAAACTCAATTTCCATTATAACCTGTGGGAAACAGAAAAGGGTGGTGCAAAGACCAGATACCAGTGGAACATTGATGCAATCTGTACACTAAAGCAGATTGAAGCAGAAAACAGACTTGCAACACAGGAGGAGCAGACTGTTTTATCAAAGTTTGTCGGCTGGGGAGGCTTGTCACAGGCATTTGATGAGAATAATGCTGCGTGGAGCAAAGAGTATGCAGAACTGAAAGAGCTTCTTTCCGATGAGGAATACAGTGCGGCAAGAGCAACTGTAAATAATGCCTTTTACACTTCGCCGGAGATTGCAACGTGTATCAATTCAGCCCTTGTGCAGTTTGGGTTTAAAGGCGGAAATGTCTTGGAGCCGTCTATGGGTATCGGTAATTTCTTCGGAAGTATGCCAGCACCAATGCAGCAAAGCAGGCTGTACGGAGTGGAGCTGGACAGCATATCGGGAAGAATAGCAAAACAGCTTTACCAGAATGCCAATATCAGTATTACAGGATTTGAAAACACCACATATCCGGATAACTTCTTTGATGTTGTTATGGGAAATGTGCCATTTGGAGATTATAAGATATTCGATCCAAAGTACAACAAGTATAACTTCCGTATTCACGATTATTTTCTGGCAAAAGCACTCGATCAGGCAAGACCGGGAGGTATGGTTGCAGTGATTACCACAAAGGGAACACTGGATAAGAGCAATCCGACTATACGAAAGTATCTGGCTGAGAGGGCAGAACTTGTGGGAGCAATCCGACTTCCGAATACTGCATTTAAGGATAATGCAGGAACTGAGGTGACTGCGGACATTCTTTTTTTACAGAAAAGAGAGCGAAAAATTGATATAGAGCCTGACTGGGTACATCTTGGTGTCACAGGTGATGGCATAGCAGTCAATTCCTATTTTGCAGAGCACCCGGAGATGATGCTTGGTACAATGCAGTATGACACAAGGATGTTCGGACAGGACAGCAAATATACCGTCTGTGTGAATAATGATGAGAACTTCAATCTGTATGAAGCACTCAATAAGGCAATCAGTAACATCAAAGCACAGATGACAGATTTTGAGAGACTGGCAGAGAATGAGGAACAGACAGAGGAAGTCATTCCCGCTGATCCGGATGTCAGAAATTATACTTACACATTCTTTGAAGGAAAACTTTACTACAGGGAAAATTCAGAGATGGTAAGGCAGAAAGTATCACCGACAGCAGAGGAGCGTATCAAGAGCCTTGATGAAATCAGACAGATAACAAGAGAGCTGATTGATATCCAGATGGAGGGCTGTAGTGATGAGGAGCTTGCAGACAAACAGCAGCTTTTGAATGTAAAATATGATAAATTCGTTGGAAAGTATGGAGCAATCACTTCCAAAGCAAACCGTACAGCGTTCAGGGATGACAGCGATTATCCGCTTCTTTGCAGTCTGGAAGAAGTAAATGAGGACGGGGAGGTGAAGAAGGCTGATATGTTTTATAAGCAGACGATTAAAGCAAAGTCCGTGGTGGACAGGGTAGAAACTGCAGTTGAGGCTCTTAATGTATCGGTCAATGAGTTTGGATATGTAAATATTCCTTATATGCTCTCCGTTTATGAAACAGACAGGGATACTCTCATAAAGGAACTCGATGGAATTATTTTTCTTAATCCTGACCGTTACAATGAAAATAACCCGGACGCAGGCTGGGAGACAGCAGATGAATATCTGTCAGGCAATGTAAGGGATAAGCTGCGTGTTGCAAAGGCAATGGCGGCTGATACCGACGATCCACAGGCAGAAAGATTTGCCGCCAATGCCGCAGCCTTAGAGAAAGTTCAGCCGGAATGGATTGAAGCCTCGGATATAGATGTAAAGATTGGTACAACTTGGATTGAGCCGCTTGATTATGAACAGTTTATCTATGAGCTGCTTAATACACCAAAAAGGGCAAGGGCAATCAGAACGGAGTATTATAATTCCGGTATTCAGGTACACTTGAATAAAATGAGTATGGAATGGTTCATTGAGAACAAAAGTATGGATAAACATTCCGTGGCGGCAACGAAAACCTATGGTACAAGCCGGATGGATGCTTATTCTATTTTTGAGGATACCCTGAACTTAAAAACGGTCACTGTCAGGGACAGGATTGATGATGGTGAGGGCAAGTACCATTATGAAGTCAACAAAAATGAGACAATGCTTGCAAGGGAAAAGCAAAATATGATCAAGGAGAAGTTCAAGGAATGGTTATTTGCAGAACCGGAACGCCGACAGAAGTATGTGGAATATTATAATGAAACCTTCAATAATATACATCTGCGTGAGTATGACGGAAGCCATTTGCAATTTCCAGGAATGAACCCTGAGATTGAATTAAAGCCGCACCAGAAAAATGCGGTGGCACGAATCCTTATGGGAGGAAATACCCTGCTTGCCCACTGTGTCGGTGCCGGAAAGTCCTTTGAAATGATGGCTGCGTGTATGGAGCAGAAAAGGCTCGGACTTGCCAATAAGACAATTATGGTAGTGCCAAAGCCGCTTATCGGGCAGACAGCAAGTGAATTTTTAAGGCTTTACCCGTCAGCAAACATCTTGGTTGCAACGGAGCGTGATTTTGAAAAGAGCCGAAGAAAGCAGTTTGTATCAAGGATTGCGACAGGCGATTATGACTGCATCATTATGTCGCACTCGCAATTTGAGAAAATTCCAATTTCGGCAGAGAGAAAGGAGCGAATGCTTAATGAACAGATAAATGAGATCACCTATGCGATTGATGATATGAAGGAGCGGAACGGGGAACGCTGGACCGTAAAGCAGATGGAAAGCCAGAAGAAAAAGCTGGAGGAACAGCTTAAATCCCTGACCGATGAGAGCAGGAAAGATGACCTCATTACCTTTGAGGAGCTGGGTGTTGACTCTATTATGGTAGACGAAGCACACAATTTTAAGAACCTTGCCATTTTTTCAAAGATGAATAATGTGTCGGGAATCAGCAGTAGTGGGGCTAAGAAGTCAACGGATATGCAGCTTAAATGCCAGTATTTATCAGAGATAAATGATGGCAGGGGCATTGTATTTGCTACCGGAACACCGATAAGCAACACGATGTGTGAGATGTATGTTATGCAGCTTTATTTGCAGAAATCGGCACTTGAGGAGATGGGAATTCATCATTTCGACTCGTGGGCGGCTAACTTCGGAGAAGTAACAACGGCATTGGAGCTTACGGTTGAGGGCAGTGGTTTCCGTTTCAAGAGCAGGTTCAATAAGTTTACCAATCTGCCGGAGCTTATGAACATCTTCCGTGAGGTTGCCGATGTGCAGACAGCGGATATGCTTGACCTTGATGTGCCTGCACTCCGTGGCGGCAAGCCTATTATCGTGGAGTCGGAGCCGGACTGGTATGTGAAGCAGGTAATGGAAGAATTTGTTGTAAGGGCAGAAAGGATAAGGGGCGGGGGTGTTGATCCAAGTGTTGACAACTTCTTAAAGATTACGCACGAAGCAAGACTTCTTGGAACAGACGCAAGACTGATTGATAAGGACGCACCGAACAACCCGGACGGAAAGCTCAATAAGGTAGCGGAAAATGTCTGGAAAGAATATGTAAAAGGAAATGCTGATGGTCATATAGGCTGTCAGCTTATTTTTTCGGATATTGGAACACCGGGACCGGACAAGGACTTTACGATTTATGATTATCTGAAGGAGTCACTTATCAAGTATGGTATCCCTGCGGAGGAGATAGCATTTATTCACGATGCAAAAACAGACGCACAGAGGGATGCACTCTTTAAGGAAATGAGGACAGGTAAGAAAAAAGTCCTTATCGGTTCGACAGATAAGTGCGGAACCGGAGTTAATGTACAGACACACCTTGTTGCAATACACCATGTCGATTGCCCGTGGAAGCCTTCTTCTATTGAACAGAGGGAAGGCAGAGGTATCCGACAGGGAAATAAAAACGATGAGGTGGCAATCTACCGATATGTTACAAAACAAACCTTTGATGCATACAACTGGTCACTTGTGGAAAACAAGCAGCGTTTCATCAGTCAGGTTATGACAAGCAAGGCAGTGAGCCGAAGCTGTGAGGACATTGATGAGGCAACACTTTCTTATGCGGAGATTAAGGCGGTTGCGACAGGCAACCCTTTAATCAGGGAAAAGATGGAGGTTGACAATGATGTCCAGAGATTAAAGCTCTTAAAA
>ULON01022345.1_pt1 | contig 12543 bp, 10 predicted proteins | sample 1952571 | NCBI WGS metagenome assembly ULON01 (sample SAMEA4835603, study PRJEB28245) | human gut metagenome | biome: gut microbiome; material: fecal sample | place: Denmark | collected 2008
GATAATTAACTTCCTAATTATCATACAAGAATAATTATGACAAAGATACAATATTTTAGGATATATAATTTATTTAATCAATATAATGTTTCGTTAAACTTTGAGGACAATGTAAATATATTTTTGGGTGAAAACGGAATGGGAAAAACAACAATTCTAAGTTGTTTATATTATGTTTTGAGTGGAAGATTAGACAAGCTAGATAATATATTGTTTGATTCGATTGTAATAAGATTTGAGGGGAATGAAGAACTTACATTAAAACGAAATGATTTGAATAGATATCTAGAGGAGAATGTTTATGACACACCACGATATAGAAGAATGCGTCATAGTAATTTAGGTAACATTTTTTCAGAAAAGGAAAAAGAAGAATTAAAGAGGTTAGCTCAAGAAGGAAATGCAAATAGAGAGGAATTGACAGAGTATGCTGTTCGAGTTGGAGATGTATATGGCATGCCAATAAGAATTGCATATGAAGAAGTGAGTAGATATATTTTTTCACTTATAAAACCGGATGTGTACGGAAAAGCTACAAATGCAGTTGATTTCAAAAATAAAGTCGAAAACTTGGTTGAGGAAGATGTCCTTTATTATCCTACATACAGAAGAATAGAGGAAGATATGTCTAAGTTGGGTGTGGATATGGATAGAGATAATGTAAAAGAACGCCTCATTCAGTTTGGAATGAAAGATGTAGAAAATAGAATTGACAAAGTTCTTGAGACAATAAAATCAGCAGCTATAAATGGATTTGCTAAGATGACAGGTGTTCTATTGAAGCAATATTTAAATCATACAGAAATTGATAAGGGTATAAATATAGATAAAGAAACGTTAAATATTGCTTTGGATAGAATTGGTGATGAAATAGAGAAATCTGATAAAGAAAAAATAAAGCAAATAGTAGCTAATAATGAAATATATAAAGATGAAAACCAGCATTTGTTTAATCTGATTGTAAATTTAATATCAAGTTATGAAAAACAAACTCAACATGATGAGAAAATACGAAAGTATAGAGATGTTTGCAATGCATATTTGGATGGCAAAAAATATATTTATGATGAGAGTAATGTTAAACTAGAAATATATAGAAATAACTATAAAAAACCTATAAGTATACAAAATTTATCATCTGGAGAGAAACAGGTGCTTTCTATTTTTTCTAAATTGTATTTAGAGCAACAAAAACCTTGTATTATTTTATTTGACGAACCAGAATTATCTTTATCGATAAAGTGGCAGGAACATTTTTTGCCAGACATTATGAAATCAGGGAAATGCAGTTTGCTTGTTGCTGTCACTCACTCGCCATTTATCTTTGATAATGAATATGATTATTTGGCTCAGGACATGGGTGAATGTATAGAAGAAGTGATAGGGGAGTAAGGCGATGGATGTACAAAAGACGCGAGAGGCTAGAAATAAGTCAGTCGTTGTGTTTACGAAATTTTGCCAATCAAAAGAGCTTCATACAAGAGCACTATTTTGTTTTTATGAAGGCGAAGATGCAAAATATTATGGGAATCGGGTTGAGCAAATTACGAGAAGATCTTGTGATAATATAGTTAGCTATAATTGTGGTGGAAAAGCTGGTGTATTAAAAGTCAAGGAATTGATAAAAAAGAAAAAGCAGTATGATCATGTGAAAACGGCATATTTCATAGATAGTGATTTCTTCCCTCAAAAAAATTTAGAAAAAAATGTTTATCAGACAACTGGCTACTCGGTTGAAAATTATTATACATCTAGTACAGCTTTTACGAGGATTTTAAATTATGCGTTTGGAGTTAATTGCAATTGTAGTGATTATCAAAGATGCATGGAAGATTATAAAAAAAGTATGGATGTATTTCATAGACAAGTTCTTTTTTTAAATGCGTGGATAAAAGCACAAAGAGTAAATGAATTAAAAATCGGAAAAAGAAAATTAGAATTAACAAATTTCAAAATATCAAAATATCAAAATATTTTGAAACATTAGCAATTGATAAGGTGGGGGTCAAACAAAAAATTGACAAAAAATTTCTAGAAAAGTGTTTTCCTGATTCATGTATTATTGAAGATACTGAAATTGAAAAATACGTTAGTGAACTGGGACAAACTAATATGCAACAGACATTAAGAGGAAAGTATGAATTAGAGTTTTTAAAAAAGATAATAGATGATTTAAAAAAGAAGTATAAAAAAGGAGAATATTTTTCAGAAGAATACGAATGTATAAAAATTGATCCTAATGTTGACCCGTTGTTACTTTTAAGTCAATGTGCGGATACTCCTGAAGGTTTAATTGCGTTTCTAAAGCAATTTTCAGTTGATAATGCAGCATAGTACATATATAATATTTATTGGCAACACTTTGGCAACAGTAAATCAGTAAGCTAAAGTAAAATATGTAAATGAAGTAAAATATCGGCAGATTTCAAATAGAACTTAAACAAAATGGTTTAGGACACAGAAACAACTTGCTGAGTTTGTATGATATCAGGAGTCTTGGGAGGAACATGTTAGAGTCATATCAGGATTTGACAGACGAGCAGTTGATTGCGACACTGAAAAACAGCAGTGATGCAGACGGAAAGATCATGGATTATATTTTAGATAAATATAAACCTCTGGTCCGCAAAAAGGCAAATGCAGTATTTCTGATCGGTGGGGAGACAGAAGATCTGATCCAGGAGGGAATGATCGGTCTGTTTAAAGCAATCAGAGATTACGATGGTACGAAAGAAACATCTTTTTTTCATTTTGCGGAATTGTGCATCACAAGACAGTTATACAAAGCAGTTGAGGCGTCGAACCGGAAAAAGCATGCACCGCTTAATTCATACATTTCTTTCTATTCAGAAAACAATGAAAACGGATATCCGCTGGCGGAAACACTGACAATGGATGGAATCGGTAATCCGGAGCAGATGATGATCGATCAGGAAAATGTGACGCAGTTCTGGGAACAGCTTCGGACACATTTAAGTAAGATGGAACGGGAAGTATTAGATCAGTATCTTGCAGGATTTCATTATCAGCAGATTGCAGAAAAGATGGGAAAATCGCCAAAATCTATTGATAATGCACTTTCGCGCATCAAGGCCAAAATTCGGGAGACAAATCCGGAAATGGGAAAGATGTAGAAGATCCGCAGTCTTTTTTGTAGATTGTCACGAAAAATATTTGTATATGTTGCATAAAAAATAAATGAGAAAATTGTAACATTTGTGAACACTTATTGAGAAAATCATGCTATTATAATGACTGTAAAAACCCCCCAATACATTATATATAATTTTTGCTATACCCCATAGTAAAAATACCTTCTCCTAAAAAAGACAGCATCGGCTGTCTTTTTTGCTATATAGAAAAATGTACTTTAACACGAGCAAAGCGTAAAAACGTTGACAACCAGGAGAGATTAGGCTAGACTGAACAAGTCGATAAAATTTAATAGAAAACAACGCAGAGGGACTGCATGTCCGGGAGATTGTCCGGAGGGATTGCGGTTGAGAAGGTTAAATCCTGACTCTTTGAACCTGTCAGTTAATACTGTCGTAGGGAGCGTATTGGGAAGATGAAATCTCCTGTCGCACTTGCGGCAGGAGATTTTTTGATGCCCGCAGTCCCCCTCATGCGAAAAAGGAGAAAAACGTATGGAACAGTATACCACACAGATGGATGCCGCACGCAGAGGCATCGTGACCAAAGAATTAGAAATTGTAGCGAAAAAAGAGCGCATGACCGTAGAAGAGCTGATGCCGCTTGTAGCAGAGGGAAAAGTAGCAATCTGCGCCAACAAGCATCACACCTGCATTGATCCGGAAGGTGTAGGATCAATGTTACGCACGAAGATCAATGTCAATCTCGGTGTGTCGAGAGACTGCAAGGATTATGATGTGGAGATGGAGAAAGTGATGGCGGCTGTCAACATGGGTGCACATGCCATCATGGATTTATCTTCCCACGGCAATACGATTCCGTTCCGCAGAAAACTGACTGCAGAATGTCCGGCAATGATCGGTACCGTGCCGATCTATGATTCTGTGATCCATTACCAGAGAGATCTTGCGACACTGACCGCAAAAGATTTTATTGATGTGGTGCGTCTGCATGCGGAAGATGGTGTGGATTTTGTGACACTGCACTGCGGAATTACAAGAAAGACAATCGAGCAGATCCGGAAACATAAACGTAAAATGAACATCGTTTCCCGCGGCGGTTCCCTTGTATTTGCATGGATGTGCATGACGGGGGAGGAAAATCCGTTTTATGAATATTATGATGAGATCCTTGAAATCTGCCGTGAGCATGATGTTACCATTTCACTTGGAGATGCCTGCCGTCCGGGATGTCTCGCAGATGCATCCGATGTCTGTCAGATCGAAGAGTTAGTAAGACTTGGAGAGCTGACAAAACGCGCATGGGAGAAAGATGTACAGGTCATGGTAGAAGGACCGGGACATATGCCGATGGATCAGATCGCAGCAAATATGAAGATCCAGCAAAGCATCTGCATGGGAGCACCATTTTATGTGTTAGGACCACTTGTCACTGATATCGCACCGGGATATGACCATATCACATCCGCAATCGGCGGGGCGATTGCAGCACAAAACGGAGCAGCATTTTTATGCTATGTCACACCGGCAGAACACTTGGCACTTCCAAATGTGGAGGATGTAAAACAGGGAATCATTGCATCAAAGATCGCGGCACACGCTGCAGACATCGCAAAAGGAGTCCGTGGTGCGAGAGAGATCGATGATAAGATGGCAGACGCAAGACGCGTCTTAGACTGGGATGCGCAGTGGGAATGTGCGATTGATCCGGAAACCGCAAAAGCAATCTGGAACAGTAGAAAACCGGAGCATGAGGACACCTGTTCCATGTGTGGAAAATTCTGTGCAGTGCGCAGTATGAACAAAGCGCTTGCAGGAGAATATATTGATATTTTGTAAAAAAGAGTGGAGGCTTCATTCCGTCTTATGTTATAATAAAACTGTTTCAATCAGCCGGTGATCAGATGAAAAGAATATATTTGGTTGACAGTGAGAATGTAGGCGATATATGGGTGCCGTTACTGGTAGCATCACAGCCCGATGAGGAAGTGATCGTATTTTATACGCAGAAAAGTCCGCATATGAATTACGAAAATGTGAGGTTACTGAAGGAGACGGAGAAAGAAGCAGAGTTTATAAAATGTTTTGAGGGAAGCAATGCACTGGATTTCCAGCTTGTTACACAGCTTGGATACTTGTTGTGTGAGAATCAGGCAAACAGCTATGTGATCGTTTCAAATGATACCGGATTTGATGCAGCCGTACGCTACTGGAAACAGCGTAACATGCCGGTGCAGCGTTTGAGCGGAAAGGAATTAAACCGCAGACTGCAGCAAAAAGCAAAGACGAATGGAGAAAGAGAAATTTTCTTTGAAGCGGAGGAGAAGAACGCCGGGGACGTGGCTGGAAGTCTGGCAGATGAAGCTGAGATTGTGACAGCAAAGATGAATGAGATGACAGAAACGGATAAAAGCGAAGAGCCGGGTGAGGTCGAAAAGCTGAATGGAGTTTCAGAGTTAAATGAAGTCTCAAAACTGAATGAAGCCTCAGAAATGATGGAGCCTGCAGAACTGACCGGAGTGTTGGAGCAGGGAAAAGCCGGAAAACCGGATGAGACAGCAGAACCGGGTGAAACCGGAAAACCGGATGAGACAGCAGAACCGGGTGAAGCCGGAAAACCGGATAAAATGGCAGAACCGGAGGAAACTCTAGAGCAGGTGGAAACAGCAAAAATAAAAGAAACGGCACAGACGGAAAAAACTGCAGGAACAGATGAACAGTCAGAACCGGGAGAAATCCAGATGGAGATACCGGATGAAATCATGAGGCCGGATGAAACTGTAAATGCGGATCAGAAACTGCCATTTACAGATCCGCGTAAGGAAGCAGTTGAAAAGACAGAGATCTCACAGGAACAGGACGATGTCATTCGCAGTCTGCTTACCTGCATCAGTAAGGATCGGCTTGCAGATTTTCACAATGCGCTGGTATTGTTCTTTGGTGAAGATATTGGAAAAGAACTTTATCAGGAGGCAAAAAACAGTTCTGCGTATGCAATCTGTCGTGTAAATCAGACTGCGATCAGTGAGGAAGAGAAGTTTGATGTTTACTGTCAGACGGTATTTGCTTACAGTGATCCGAAAATGGACTGTCCGGAAGATTTTTCTTCGTTTTTGTATAAAGCAAATACAAAGAGAAAGAACCTTAATTCATTAAGAGCAGCATTGCAGGGACATTATGGCAAGGATAAGGGAATGAAATATTATTCTCTTTTTAAGTCACACATCAAGATTATGAATCGGATGTAAAGAAGGAGAGGCTGGTTGAAGCGAAAACGGGAAGAACATAACGGATGTGGTGGCGGAACACCAGGTAGCCAGAAGACCCGAAGAACAGCACCCCTGGATGCGTATTTTGTACGCATCCGGGGGTGTTGTCAGGTGGTTAAAGTTATTCAAACCGCCGGAAATGTTGAATAAGTATAAATATTTTGAAAAATTACAAAAATTTCTTGGATTTTATGCTTGACAATCGGACGATCCTATTGTATAGTAATACAGGTGTTGAGAAAACATGATGCTGCTGTGGCTCAGTCGGTAGAGCGTCGCATTGGTAGTGCGGAGGTCACGGGTCCGATTCCCGTCAGCAGCTCTTTTTTATGCCAGAAAAGTTTAAGTGATAACTTAATTCTTTTCTGGCTCTTTTTCTTTCTGACCGGAAATAAAATGATCAATGAGAAGATTGATCGTATGTTGCTGTGTCTCGATGATTTTTTGGAATGTTTCATTTTCTTTTGCCAGACGGGTGATTTCAGCTTCGCTATTCATATTCATCTTCCTTTTTACACCATTCAAATCGATACATCATATATGTTTTATGTTAAAAAATATTCCCTGAAATGTCAAGACAATAAAGACGTCTGTGGAGAAACATTGTTACTTTATTAACATAAAGCGTCAAAATAACTGCCGGATTCGACATAACATGCAAAAATCCAGACATACAAATTTAGATTCAGGGAAAATACGCAGTAATATTTAGGAATTTATGAATTTTTTACGAACGGATGTTATTTGTATGAGGAATGTGCTAAAATATCATTCGGCTAAAGATCCGGGGAAAGTAGATTCTCCCTTTGAAGTGAGGTTTGATATGAATGCGAGCAGAAAAAGAAAAAATACAAAACCGAAAGGTTTTTTTGAAAAATTAAAGGAGCAGAGAAATCAGAGAAAGGCGGACAGGGCAAAACAGACGGACAGGAAAACAGATATCTTAAAAAAGACAGGGAGTTGGATTGTTACATTACTGCTTGTCATTTTACCGCCAGCAGTTTGTTTTTATCTGATGGAGTGTTATTCGCACAATCCATTTGCAGTGGTACGTCCGTGGGCACAGTTTTTTAATATCGTGCTGTTTGAACTGGTAACAGTTTTCCTGTTTGTGCTGACGGGAAAATTAAAGGCTGCGCACCGGATCGTATACATTGCAGCAATGATTTATGGAATTGCGAACAGTTATGTGGTGCGTTTCCGGACGAATCCGATTGTGCCGTGGGATATTTTTTCCTGGAAAACGGCTGTGAGCGTTGCAGATAATTATGATTTTATGCCGGATACGCGCATGGTCGTTGTGACACTGGTATTTTTTGCAGCAATCGTATTATTTCGTTTTATAAAAGTAAAAGTGACACGTTTGGTATTCTGGAAACGGCTGATTCCGGCAGCGCTGGTAGCTGTGGTTCTTTCATTGTTTGCGGGAACACTGCAGCAGGAGAACTTTCAGAACAGCCACAGACTTTACAATAAACTGTTCACGCCGGTCTACATGACGGATGTGGATGGTATGGCAGTCACATTTGTCATGAATCTTGCCTATATGTCGATCGACAAACCGGAGCATTACAGCGCCGCTGAGGCACAGGCGGTGCTTGATTCCTACGGGGAGGGCGGTGCAATGTCGGAGAAATCAGGCTCTGAGGCAGAAGAAGACGATACACAAAAGGAGGAAGATCTTCCGAATATCATTGTAATGATGAATGAGTCATTTTCGGATCTGTCCGTGTTAGGTGAATTTGAAACCAACGAGGATTACATGCCGTTTATCCACAGCTTAGAGCAGGGGGAGAAAAATACGGTTACGGGAATGTTAAACGTATCTGTCTGCGGTGGAAATACCGCGAATACAGAGTTTGAATTTCTGACCGGCAATACAATGGCATTCCTCCCGCAGGGGAGCATCCCGTATCAGCAGTACATCAATGGAGATTTGAAGGCACTTCCGGATTATCTGAAGACTTTAGGATATCAGACCATTGCGACACATCCTTACAATGCCGGCGGATGGGAACGCGATACGGTCTATCCGATGCTGGGATTTAATGAGAGCGTGTTTAAAGATGATTATGTGAATCCGCAGTATGTCAGACAGTATATCAGCGATGAGAGCTGCGTGGATAAGATTATTGAATTTTATGAAAATAAGGAAAAGGATGCGCCGCTGTTTGTGTTTAATGTGACCATGCAAAATCACGGTGGATATCAGGATCAGTACGGCAATTTTACACCGGATATCTCGGTGAAAGATTCTACAAATTTTTCACTGCAGCAGTATTTATCCCTGGTAAAACTTTCCGATTCCGCGTTAGAACATCTGATCTCCTATTTTGAAGAGGCAGATGAAAAAACAGTGATCGTTTTTTTCGGAGATCATCAGCCGAGTGATGCCGTTGCATCTACGGTTCTTGCAAAGAACGGGATGTCCTGGAATCACTTGACAGAGGAACAGCAGAAACTGCGTTATCAGGTTCCTTATGTGGTGTGGGCAAACTATGATATTGGAGAGAAAACGGGTGCAGACACGAGCGTGAACTATCTGGCAGCGGAAGTCTTAGAGCGCGCTGGTGTTCCATTGGATGAATATCGTTCGTATCTGTTACATTTAAAATCAGAATACCCAGTTATTTCCGCGGTGCGTACAGTAAAAGCGGATGGCAGTGAAGTCCGCGCCTCGGATGAAAAAGATGAGATGGATATTTACCGGAAATTGCAGTATTATGAACTGTTTGATCATGGAACTGTTAATTAGGAAATGATAAAAAGAGAGGTTTTGTTTTGAAAAGAGAAAAGAAACTCCAAAATCAGTTGTGGAAAGAAAGAATGCCGCTTATTGCGTCGTTCTTTCTGCCGTTTTTTATTCTGACTGTGATCTGCATTTTTCATGACGTCTATCCGTTTGGAGAGCAGTGTATTTTACATATCGATATGTATCATCAGTATTGCCCGTTTTTCACGGAGCTGATGGATAAGATCAAACATGGCGGCAGCATGTTTTACTCCTGGAATATCGGACTTGGAGCAGATTTTATTTCACTGTACGCCTATTATCTGGCAAGTCCCTTAAACTGGCTGCTGCTACTCTGTCCGCAGAATCATGTGATCGAATTTATGACCTTGCTTGTGATTTTAAAAATTTCATTGGCGGGACTGTTTTTCGGATATTATTTAAAGGAACATTTTGAAAAAAATCATGCTGCAATCAGCATTTTTGCAACAGCCTATGCGTTGTGCGGATTCTCAGCAGCCTATGCATGGGATATCATGTGGTTAGACTGCATGATGCTGGCACCACTTGTCGTTCTTGGACTCGAACAGCTGATCAAAGAGAAAAAAGTACTGCTTTATTATATTTCACTGTCTTTATGCATTATCAGTAATTATTACATTGCGATCATGGTCTGCATTTTTCAGGTGATCTGGTTTGTGATCACATGGCTGGAAAATAAAGAGACCGGGATCGGTGCGTGGATCCGTTTCGCAATTTATTCCCTTCTGGCGGGCGGGACGGGAGCGATACTGATCATTCCTGAGGCGATCACCCTTGGAGCGAGCGGCTCACAGAATATTTCATTTCCGGATACAATGGAATGGTATTTTAACATCATTGCAGAGCTGGGGAGACACTCGGTGATGACAGAACCTTATACGGGCAAAGACCACTGGCCGAATATTTACTGTGGCGTATTTGTGCTTCTTTTGTTTGTACTGTATCTTTTCAACCGTGAGATCTCCTGGAAAAAGAAGCTTTCACGCGGACTTCTGGCAGCATTTTTTGTCATCAGTTTTTCGAATAATATACTTGATTTCATCTGGCATGGCATGCACTTCCCGGATTCCCTGCCGGGCAGACAGACCTTTTTATATGCATTTCTGATGCTTGCGGTATCCTACGAGGCATTTTTGCATTTCAAAGGAACGAGATTTTTAGATGTGATCGCGGCGGGAGTGGCATCGGTTGGTCTGATGGCAGTTTCCTATCATTTTTCCGATGGGACGATCTTAGGAGAGAGCGCGGCAACGGCAACTTATGTATTTCTGGGCAGCTATATTGTGGTGCTGCTGATCTATTTTTATGCGGAGGAATGTATCCGGGAAGATGTGGTAAAAAAGATTGGAAAGATCAAAAAGGCGACCAGGGAAGAACTGAAAAAAATCATGCTCTCGTTTGGCTGCGCAGCGATGCTTTTAGAATTATTTTTTAACTACAATGTGACCGGATTTGATACGACGAGCAGGACTGCCTATGTGAAATCCATGGATGACTATCATGCAGTGCTTGCAGAGGCGGAAAATCAGGCACAGGATAAGGGCATATTATTTTACCGCACGGAAGAATTAGAGCGCAAAACGAAAAATGATGCGGCGCTGTATGGATATCGTTCCGCAACGCAGTTTTCATCGCTGATGAATCTGGATGTCAGTCATTTTTACCAGGCAGTCGGAATGGAAGGCGGCAAGAATTTCTACTGTGTAAACGGGGCAACACCGCTGTTATCAGCAATGATGTCCCTGCGCTATGTGATCGCTGATAACGCAATGGAAGCAAACCCGATCCGCACCCTTGTGGCAGAGAGCGGAAATACGTATCTTTACGAAAATAAATATGTGCTCCCACTTGGTTTTATGATGGATGAGGATGTGATTGATGCGTGGGATTATTCTGATTTAGATGAAATTGAGGCACAGAACAGACTTGCAGAGCTTCTTGGTGCAGATGAGCCGATGCTGACGGAGATCCCGTCCGAATCTGTGGTCGGGGAATCAACGATTGACGTGCAGGAGAATGCATACATTTTTGCAACCTATGAATCGACGACTGTGGACAGCATGACGGAAGAGATCAGTGACGGCAGGACAAAGTCTTTCACAAAAGTTTCGCATGGCTATACACTTGATCTTGGATACTGTACGGCAGGCACACAAGTGAAGATTAAAAACAGTAATGAAGAAAGAGTGAATATTACGGCATATGCCCTGAATCTCGATGCTGCAGATACGGCTTATCAGACGTTAAATGAGCAGACGATGGAGATGACTTCCTTTTCCGATACGAAAATCACTGGAACCATTGATGTGAAAAAAGAAGGACGACTGATTTTTGCGGTGGCGGATGATGCCGGATGGAAATTATATGTTGATGGAGAACAGACGGATCCGGAAGTGTTTGGTGAGGCGTTTATCAGCACATATCTTACCGAAGGAACACATACGGTCGAGCTGCGCTACCGGACACCGGGATTTATGGTGGGAGCCGGGTTTTCCCTTGCCTGTATTCTGATCGTGATACTGATCGCATGGATAAAAAGGCACCATTGAAATTAAAACGTTTCTGTGAGATACTATACGTTGGAGGAGTTTGAGAAAGGTAGTGATTTATATGTCAGACAAAGAGATAGAAATTTATAATGAAAATGCCGATGAAATCAAAATCCGCCCATATGAGCATCATGCAAAATATTATGAGACGGACCAGATGGGAATCATCCATCATTCAAATTATATCAAATGGATGGAAGAAGCGAGGATGGATCTGATGGATCAGATCGGACTCAGCTATAAACAGATGGAGGAGATGGAGATTATCAGTCCGGTGCTCTCTGTATCCTGCGAGTATCACAGTATGGTACATTTTGATGATACGGTCGTGATCGAGACGAAGATCACACGCTATAATGGTATCAAGATGGATGTGGAATACCGGATGACAGACAAGGAGACCGGAGAACTCCGCACGACCGGAAAGAGTTCCCATTGCTTTTTGAACCGTTCCGGAAGACCGATCTCATTGAAACGTTCTTACCCGGAGATCGATACGAAGTTCTTTGAGTATACGGATGCCTGACAAACGGGTGTGATATTAGAAATATATAAGAAAGAGGAAATAAAAGAATGATACAGGAAAGATTAAAGGCACTGCGTGCGGAGATGGAAAAGAGAGGCATCACGGTATACGTTGTGCCGACTGCTGATTTTCACGAATCAGAATATGTAGGAGATCATTTTAAGGCGAGAAAGTTTATTACCGGATTTACCGGTTCTGCGGGAACTGCCGTTATCACTTTGGATGAGGCAGGGCTCTGGACAGACGGACGCTATTTTGTACAGGCAGAGAATCAGCTGAAAGACAGCACAGTCACACTCTACCGCATGGGCGA
>ULON01026121.1_pt1 | contig 12135 bp, 10 predicted proteins | sample 1952571 | NCBI WGS metagenome assembly ULON01 (sample SAMEA4835603, study PRJEB28245) | human gut metagenome | biome: gut microbiome; material: fecal sample | place: Denmark | collected 2008
GGAGCGTTTACGATTATATTATGGATTAAGAATTATTAGATGGAAATTAGATACAAAAAGGCTCTTAACTGATAATAGTTTAAGAGCTTTTTTGATAAGCATAGTTGGATGAGTGCAAGAATTATTTATTGACAATATATAGAATATATAATAATATATTACTATAAGTAATGAGCAAAGGGATAATAATAGATAGAAAGTGATAACTATGGTAAGGGAATATGAGATATGAATTCAAAAAAATTGTAAAGAATGATTATGAAACATATAAATATTTGTTAAAAATATATAACAGTATATCATATTGTAAAGATAAAGAAATGATTTTTGATTTGTTTGGAACGCAAAGATTTGAAAGCAATTTGATTGCTATATTATATTTAATAATAGAATTGGCGAATAATTATGGCAAAGTTATTAGTTTTATTATGCCGGATAATAAAATATATAACGGAAAAGATGGAGCATACAAGTGCTTTAATTATTATGCTAACAAAAGTTATCGTAAATCTTTTTTTAAGCCAAGATGTATAATTGGAAATCCGAATAAAAAAGAAATAGAAGATGTATTAACAAAATTTTTGTACGAATTAGAGTTATTTGAACAAGATAAAATTTCAATAATGATTAAGCAGGAGGTCTTGGACTATATTTATTAAGAAAATATATTAGTGAACTAAATGGGGATATAACAATATGCTCAGGGTGTGAAGTTATATTACTTGAAAATGGAGGATATTTATTTGAAGATGAAAATTGTAATGTTGGAGAAAATAGATTTAAAAAATTATCGACTGAATTTGATGGAACATTAATTACATTGAGAATTCCATATAAAAAAAGAATAGTAATTGATAATAATGCTTCAGAAGATAAAAAATATACAGATATAGTGCATATATATAAGGAGTAGAGATATGGAATGTATTAAGGATTTTTTGCAAAATAATTATCAAGTAAAACTTAGAAAATTTGCACAGGGATTAAGTGAAAGACATGAGGATACGATAGAAAGTTATAAGAAATTATTTATTATACATTATAATTATGTGAAAGATGAAAATGAAAAATGTAATAGTTGCAGTATGTTGAATCGTTGTAAGCAGGTAAGAAATACGGTTAATAATATTGCAGAAAAAGATATAAATGAATTTTTTGATTGTATAAAAGATGTATATTTAGATTGGATTAATGCTAATCCAGTTGAAGCAATAAATCAATTTGAAACAATATTAAATAATTACCAATTATTAGATTGTGAAAAGAATATAGATAAAGAACAGATATATTTTAAAGCTAGAAATTCAAATGAAGTATTAACACGTTGGGATATGTTTCATATACCATTTAATAAAAGATATTTGATAGGTAATCAAAGGTATAGTTTAACAGGACAACCAATGTTATATATAGGAAGTTCGGTTATAGATGTAGCAAAAGAAATAGATGTAAAAGATATTAATAATTTGAAAGTATCTGTTGTAAGATTACCCCAAAATGATTTTAAAATATATGATTTGAAAAGTAGTATATTAGATATATATACAGAAATATCTTATAGTGATATGACAGGGGACATGGGAAAAGTATACACAAGCTCGGATTTTTTTAAAATGATATTGTCATCAGTGTGCAGCTTTCAAAAAAAGAGTGCATTAAAAGGATATAGTTTTTGTGAGGAATATATAATACCGCAGATTTTAGCATTAATTCTTAAAAATAAAAGTTATGATGGGATATCTTATATTTCAACTAAAAATTATGGTAAAGATACTGAGTTAAGTGGAGATGATTATAAAGAGAATATTGCAATTTTTACAAAGTTAGATAGTGAACATGTATACGATAGACAATTATATGATAAAATTCAATTGACGGTACCAATAGATATAAGTAAAATTGATATAATAACAAAAGAAGATGTTGAAGAATTACTAAAGGAGATTGAAAAGCTAAATTTACAAGAAAAAATAAACTGTTCTCAAAAAATTTATAATACATATAATGTTATAAGTAAAGAAGTTTCGGTTGATGGTGAAGAATATTCGGAAACAGATTATGGTAAAATACATTTATATGAATTATATACAGTGCTTAATAATATTCTTGTGGAATAGTAAGGAGATGAATGATATGTATAATGAGAATGACGTGATTAAATTAAAAGTAAAAGAAATTATTAATACAAAAACTGCATTCGATAATATAAATGGTGATAGGGTATTTGATAAGATAGCTGAAGTTACAAAAGATAATTCCAATACAGTAGTTTTAGATTTTGATGGTATTGAACTTGTTAATACAGCATTTTTAAATAATGCAATAGGTAGATTATTTAATAAAGAAGATTATAATATTGAAAAAAATAGAGTGCTTATTAGCAATATGGATGATACAAAGAAAGAATTATTGAAGGAAACAATATCTAATGCTGTTAAAAAGTATGAATATAAGGTAGGTTAGATGTATAAATAACTAAAGAATAAAAGAGGAAATAATAATGAAACACACAATTTTCACTCCGTACAGAGTATGCCCCTTAGGTGCACACGTAGACCACCAGCTTGGACAGGTTACGGGTTTTGCAATTGACAGAGGGGTTAATTTAGAATTTGACATAACAGAAGATGGAACATTTGACCTTATCAGCAAGAATTATCCAGGTCATATAATGTTCACGCTTGAAGACGAGTTAGAACGAGAGATGCTTTGGGGGGATTTCCTTAAAGCTGCGATTGTTGCACTTTCAAGAAAATATGAATTAAGGAGAGGTATCAAAGGTGTTATTGAAGGAACACTGCCAGTTGGAGGATTGTCATCCTCAGCGGCAGTTATTCTTACATATCTTAATGCCATATGTATAGCTAATGATATTCAGATTACAAGACCTGAGATTATAAGTAATGCTATATGGGCAGAGCGTAATTATATAGGAGTTAATGTTGGCAAGCTTGACCAGAGCTGTGAGGTATATTGCAGGGAAAATGGTCTGTTATTTCTTGATACACTGGATGATTCCAATGAGATTATACCGGTAAGTTCCAATATGAAACCATTTGAGATTATGATTGTATTTGGCGGAAAGGAAAGACAGCTTGCTGGTTCTGCATATAATACCAGAGTTGATGAGTGCAAGGCGGCGGCGTATGCATTACAGGCGTATGCAGGTATGGATTATGGTAATTATAAAGATACATATTTAAGAAATGTACCTATAGGCGTTTATTTACAGTACAAGGACAGGCTTCCAGAGAACTGGAGAAAAAGAGCAGAGCATTTTTATGGTGAAAGACAGAGAGTAAAAGACGGAATTAAGGCCTGGAAGAAAGGTGATATTGAAGAATTCGGACAACTTATGTTCCAGTCTGGAAGAAGTTCCATAGAGCTTTATGAAACAGGATCTGATAATTTGAGAGATTTACAGGATATATTTGAAAATACAGATGGAATATATGGCGGAAGATTTTCTGGTGCAGGCTTTAATGGTTCAAGTATTGCTCTTATTAATCCAGATAAGAAAGAAGAGATTGCTGATAAGGTAAGAAAAGAGTATATAAAGAGGCATCCTAATTTAGAGAAGGATTTTGCTATTTATTTCGTTAATACAGCAGATGGAATTAAGTTATAAAGATTACACAGTATAGAAGAGGAATTATATATGAAATGTATAGTATTAGCAGCAGGTTATGCAACAAGATTATATCCATTAACAGAGAATTTTCCAAAGCCTTTATTGGAAGTTAAGGGTAAAAGCATATTAGATTGGTTGTTAGAAGATGTTCAATCTACCAATATGGTCGATGAGGTTATAATTGTGTCTAATCATAAGTTCTATGATATATTTACTGAATGGGCAGATAAGGCAAAGAATAGATTAAGTGGAATGAAACTTACAATCTTAGATGACGGCTCAACAGACAATGATAATAGGTTAGGTGCAGTTAAGGATATAGCATTTGCAATAAATGAATGTAATTTGGCAGGTGCAGATAAAAATGTATGCGAAGATGGAGTGCTTGTTCTTGCGGGTGACAACCTTTTGGATTTTTCTATTAAAGGATTTCTTGATTTCTACAAAGAGAAAAATGCAACCTGTATAATGAGACATTATGAGCCATCGTTAGAAAAGTTACAGCGAACAGGCGTTGTTGAAGTTGATTCTTCTGATAAGGTTATTTCAATGGAAGAAAAGCCTAAAGAACCAAAGAGCAACTGGGCTGTGCCACCATTTTATATTTATGGCAAAGAGGATTTACCGGTTATTGTTGATTGTGTCAATGACGAGGAGATTAATCTTGATGCACCGGGTGGATTTATTGAATGGTTCTGCAAGAAACGTGAAGTTTATGCGTATGAAATGCCTGGTAAGAGATATGATATAGGTAATAGGGAAAGTCTGGAGTGGATTAGGGAGAATTACTAAGCAGTTATTGTTATATTAGTTGATGTATGTTAATATAGTAATACTATTAGTAATAATCTTAAATGTGTATATAATAATTTGATTATTAACAAAGTCAAACTATGAATCAAGAGGTCATATATGGAATATCGTAAAATATATATTGAAAATTTCGGGAAAATAAAAAGTGCAGAGGTTGAGATAGCACCTTTTATGCTTTTTGTTGGTGATAATAACAGCGGAAAGAGTTATTTGACGTCTTTGATATGGGGACTTCAGAATTATGGAAGGACGGGCTTTTTTTCAGCAAAGAATATGAAAAAAAGCCAGCATTATTCAAAAGTATTTGAATGGATTTCAGATAATATCAGAAATGCTGTAAATGAACAATATAATGTAAAGTTAAAAGAATATGGTGTTAATATTCAGAGTTTGATTAATGACTGTCTGGATTTTGAAAAGAAAAGTTTTGTTAAATGGCTCTTTAATACGGATGAAGTAAGCATAGATAAAATTCAGGTAGAGATACCAGATTTAGAATCTGTCGAGGTGGATTTCCATACTATACAGAATAAAAAAGTGTTGGAAAGTGATGGGGATACTACAGAACGAGTTGAAATAATAATGCAGGTTATTCAGCATAAGAAGAGAAGCAGAGCGGTATGTTTAGCATCTTCTTTTGATGAAATATATGATAAGCATAATATTGATTTTTTAATGTCCGTGTTGTGTTATTCTATATTAGGAATGAACTATGCTAAGGATACATCTATTTATCTTCCAGCATCAAGAACAGGATTTATGCTGACAAAAGATATTATTAATCAGGTTGGAAGAGATAATACATTTAATGATAATCAGGAAAGTGCCGTTACACCATTTACACGTCCTATTAATAATTTCCTTACAGTTATTAATAATTTATCGCAATATTCTCCAGTGAAGAATGATAAATATAAAAGTATAATTCAATATATAGAGTGTAATATGGCAGATGGTGTATTAGATGTGTCTGACTTACCTAACAGGGAAGTGAGATATATTCCTAATGGAAGAAGCAAGAGTCTGCCTTTAAGAGTTGTATCAGGAGTTGTTACTGAATTATCACCTCTTCTTTTATTGTTAAAATATAATAGAACAATTTCTAATATGTTTTATGAAGAGCCAGAAATAGGACTGCATCCACAATTGCAGAGTTCAATTGCAAGAGTTTTGTGCAGACTTGTGAATACAAAGACTAATGTATGTGTTACTACACATAGTGATTTAATAATTCAGCACATTAATAATATGATTTCATTAAAGAATAATTCAGAAAATGTAGATTTGATGGAAAAGTATGGATATACACAGGAAGATTTAATTGATTATAGAAAAGTCAGGGTGTATCAGTTTAATACGGAAGGAAGCAGAACAAGAAAGAAAACTGTTCTGGAAGAGATTGAATGTGACGATAATGGATTTGCAGTGCCAACATTTAATGATGCTTTAGATAAGATAACCAATGAAGCATATAATATACAGGAATAGACGATTAGTGTTGTTATTCTGCAATAGTAATTATTGTTATTGACACTTATAAATGCGTGGTAAATGTACATAAGAGTGGAATTGATATGAAAAAGAGAACACAGTTTATAATAGACGAATTATTAAAAGAAGATTTTGTTACAGTAAAAGAAGATGATAATGTCATTATACTTGAAGAGAATGATGATGGTGGAGAAAGCAGACTTGAATTTAGGACAAAGTCTAATAATACATTGACAATAGAGAATATAGATAAAAAGCATACAGATATGTATTTTTTTAAAGAGGGTTCTAAAGCATCAATGTATAAAAGAGTAGACCATATTATTATGGATAATGTGGATGAGATAGCAGATAAATGGGATATATATTTGATTGAAATGAAGTCTACTGTGTCAGATAAAACGTGGATAGATGTTAAAGGTAAATTCAGGGCAAGTTATCTTTTTATATGTGCCTTTGCGGCTATGCTTGATATTAATATAAATAATATATATATGTATACAACTTACAAAAAAGCTGATTTTACAAGTGAAACAATTCCAACATCTAAAAGAGTTAGAACAGGTACAAAGAATATCCCATATATAGAAGAATTTCAAGGTAATAAGTTTGCAATTAAATTAGGACAGTATATAAGTTTTAAACATATTCCTATATTAATGACAGATGATAAATCTGAACAAATGCTTGTGGGTTTTTACAATATAGCTGACCAATAGTGGATACTATCAATTAATCATACGTTATACAAAAATGTCAGACAAATTTTTATTTTTGTATGGTAAATATACTTGAATTATGATATTATTACAATATCGGTGTTATATAGACTTGAATAATTTAATAAATGGTTCGAAGATACGATGTTTTACAGATATTTATAGCTTGTTCTACGTTAATCAGGACTGTAGTAGTATGTCTGTTGCTGGGAAATGGGAGTTGTATTTTATAACCCGCTGTTGTGCGTATATAGGAGAATGAAAGTATATGTTTAGAAAAAAGACAGAAGAGAACTTATTGCCAGAAGGTGATGTCAGGCGAATGATTGAGGCAATTGACAATATAGCCTCAGGTGATTTTAATGAGATAGATGCGACGGATTTTAATAATCCGTTGTATGCAGATAAGCTTAATTCAATGCTTAAAGCGGTTAAGCAGGTTAATAATCCAGTTGTTATGCGACTTAATGAAACTATGGAGATTCTTGGCGATAATACTTTGATTAAAGATACACTTAATCAGGTAGAAACACAGACTAAGTCGATACAGCATATGGAGAATGCCAGCCAGCATCTTGAGAGTTCTATAGAGAACATTTCTATGGCTATGGGACATATCCGTGATAATGCCCACGATATAATATCAGTGTCTCATAATGTAACGGTAGATATGAACGATAGTATCAAAGCCGTTAATGCGTCATCTAAGAAGATTCAGTCTATCAATAATAAAGTTCAGGATTTTAAGGGTAAGATTGGTAAGATTGAAGCGATTGTAGACCTTGTTAAGAAGGTATCTAACCAGAGTAATCTTTTGGCTTTAAATGCTTCTGTTGAAGCTGCAAGAGCCGGAGAAGCAGGAAGAGGCTTTGCCGTTGTTGCTGATCAGGTAAGATTATTATCTAATAATACAGCAGAGTCTGCTGGAAGTATAGTCAAGTATGTTAAAGAATTAAGAGATAATATAGATGAGCTTGCAAAAGCAATGGATGAGACTACTATAAGCCTTGGTGAAGGTAATGAAAAGGTAGAGAAGTCACTTGAAGTTATGCAGCAGATGAACAGCCAGATTGATGACATAAGTGAGAAGGTTGACAGTGTCTTTAATGACATAGATACACAGACAGGTGTTACAAAGTCATTTTCTAAGCAGATAGAGAATATTTCACAGAGCTACAGCATACTGTCTGATGACTGCCTTAAGTCAGGACAGAGGGTATTCAAGGTGGGCAGATATCTTGATAAGACAAGAAGTGACCTTGTAAGAGGCTGTTCTAAGATTACACAGCAGGATTGGATGAGAGTGTTTGAAGTGGATCATTATATTCTTACATGGAGAGTATATAACAATATCGTAGGATTTGAACATCTTTTAAAGAAGCAGGTAGATGATCCATCACGCTGTAAACTTGGTAAATGGATTGCACAGTTAAAGGATGATAAGATTGTAAATAGTTCTGAATTCAAGCAGCTTGTAAAGGCACATAATGATTTGCATCATTATGCAGAGCTTTCATGGCATGCTAATGAAGATGGAGATAAAGAAAAGGCAATGCAGTATTTTAATGATACATATAATGCTTTTTCACAATTTGATGAGGCAATCAATAAGCTTCAGAAGAAAATGCAGCAGCTTGGTTATAATGATATAACTGCTATTGTGGCGTTTGAAAAGTAATTAATAGGAAGAGTTAATAATAAGGATTAGTATAAAAGTTAATAATAGGGATTAATAATAAGAGTTGATGCAGGGTGAAATATAGTCATAACACACAGTGGACGTGAAAAGGAGAAGTTAAGCTGAAATTGAAATATGGACTTAAAATAAATATTCTATACTCTTGTAATTAGGAACGGAATAATATATTATAAAGTGATATGAATTTTTAAAAGAGAGGAATATATCTATGTGTGGAATAGTTGGATATGTAGGTAATGAACAGGCAGCACCAATACTTCTTAACGGTCTTGCAAAGCTTGAATATAGAGGGTACGATTCGGCAGGTATTGCAGTTCGTGACGGCGAAAGTCCGGTTGAGGTTGTTAAGGCGAAGGGAAGGCTTAAGGCATTAGAGGAAAAGACTAATAATGGTCTTGCCATTAAAGGGACTTGCGGTATTGGACATACAAGATGGGCAACACATGGTGAGCCTTCTGAGAATAATGCACATCCTCATATATCAGATGATTATAATGTTGTTGGCGTACATAATGGAATTATTGAGAATTATCAGGAATTAAAGGATAAGCTTGTTAAGAATGGATACGAGTTCTATTCATCAACAGATACAGAAGTGGCTATTAAGCTTATAGATTATTATTATAAGAAATATGAGCATACACCTGTAGATGCTATTAACCATGCTATGGTTCGTATCCGTGGTTCTTACGCATTTGCGATTATGTTCAAGGAATATCCTAATGAAATATATGTAGCAAGAAAAGACAGCCCAATGATACTTGGTGTCAGTGATGGCAACTGCTATGTTGGCTCTGATGTACCGGCTATACTTAATTATACAAGAAATGTATATTATATTGGCAATATGGAGATTGGACGTCTTGCAGATGGTAATATAACATTTTATAACCTTGATGGTGATGAGATAGAAAAAGAGCTTGTAGAGATTAAATGGGATGCTGAGGCAGCAGAAAAGGGTGGATATGAGCATTTTATGATGAAAGAAATCCACGAACAGCCAAAGGCAATTGCTGATACACTTAATTCTGTATTAAAGGACGGGAAGCTTGATTTATCAGCAGTAGAGCTTTCAGATGAAGAGATTAAGAAGATTTCACAGATATATATCGTAGCCTGTGGTTCGGCATATCACGTTGGCGTAGTTGCACAGTATGTTATGGAAGATCTGGCTAAGATACCGGTAAGAGTAGAACTCGCTTCTGAGTTCAGATACAGAAAGCCTTTGTTAGATCCTGATGGACTTGTGATTGTTATAAGCCAGTCAGGTGAAACAGCAGACAGTCTTGCGGCATTAAGGCTTGCTAAGGATAAGGGACTTAGGACACTTGGCATTGTCAATGTAGTTGGAAGTTCAATTGCAAGAGAAGCAGATAATGTATTCTATACACTTGCAGGTCCGGAGATTTCTGTTGCTACAACTAAGGCTTACAGTACACAGCTTATAGCCGCTTACTGCCTTGCAATTCAGTTTGCCAGAGTAAGAGGTGAGATAACAGATGATGTGTACAGCACATATTTAGAAGAACTTAAGACTATACCTGATAAGATTGAGAAGATTCTTGAAGATAAGGAAAGAATTCAGTGGTTTGCCGCAAAGGTTGCCAATTCAAAGGATATATTCTTTATAGGAAGAGGAATTGATTACGCAGTCAGTCTTGAAGGAAGCCTTAAGCTTAAGGAGATATCTTATATTCATTCAGAAGCGTATGCCGCTGGTGAATTAAAGCACGGAACTATAAGTCTTATTGAAGATAATATTCTTGTTATTGGTGTGCTTACACAGAGTGAGCTTTATGAGAAGACGATAAGCAATATGGTTGAGTGCAAGAGCCGTGGTGCATATCTTATGGGACTTACTACATATGGAAAATATGAAGTTGAGGATACAGTTGAATTTACTGTATACATTCCAAAGATAGATGAACATTTTGCAGCATCACTTGCTGTTGTGCCACTTCAGTTACTTGGATATTATGTAAGTGTAGCTAAGGGACTTGATGTAGATAAGCCAAGAAATCTTGCTAAATCAGTTACAGTGGAATAAAATGAACTATATCCGTTCCACATAATAGAGTGGGACGGATTTTTACATTATTGACAATTATGTCGAATATAGTATAATTATTCAGATTGCATAAATAATAATATACTATCAGGGGGCTTATGACGAATATTAACAGAACTAAGGAAAGTATACAGAATATACTTATATTTTTTACAGATGCAATAGCGATAGTGTTATCGTATTATGTTGCAGGAATAATCTGGCTGGGGTTATATTGGGGAATGAATAACAGACAGATTTTTAGTGAACTTAATAATAACTGCGTATCAATACTGGTTGCGACAGTTATTACAGCAGTATTTTATAATGTCAAGAATGATTTTATAAGCAGAGGTTATTTTGAAGAATTCAGGTCAGTAGTATGCAAGAGTGCGCTGTTTGCTGCTATACTCGCTGTCTATGAATTATTAAGAAGAGATGCAGAAGGCATCCAGAGAGGCATATATATTGTTACAGTTATCGTTGCAATAGTTATTATGTATGTATCAAGACTGCTTGTTAAGGCATATCTTAAATCACATAACGAAAGCAAGAGGGCAAGCCGTGTCATAATGGTTACAGTTAAGGACAGGGCTAAGAATACACTTTCAAAGATTGATGAGAAGGACGACTGGTTAAGAAAGATAGACGGAATTGTAATTATGGATGAGAATATGACAGGTCAGGATATCAATGGAGTTCCTGTTGTCGCAGATATCCATACGATGATGAAGTTTATTAAGAATGAAATCGTTGATGAAGTCTACATAGATGTTACAGATCGCATAAGAGAACGTATCAAGCCTATGGTTATGGAACTTGAGGATATGGGTGTTACTGTACATCTTAAGATTGAAGTATTAGATGTATACAGGGATTTCGATGCGAAGCTTGGTTATCTTGGAAGTATTCCAGTTATTACATTTGCTAACAGGATATATAGCTGGAAGTCTTTATTCGTAAAGAGATGTATTGACATAGTTGGAGCTATCGTGGGTCTTGTATTTATGACAATTGCGATGATATTTGTTGCACCAGCTATTAAGATTGAGTCAAAAGGTCCATTATTCTTTAAGCAGAAGCGTGTAGGAAAGAATGGACGTTATTTCTATATTTATAAGTTCCGTTCAATGTATATTGATGCCGAGGAACGTAAGAAAGAACTTATGGCACAGAATGAGATGAATGGTCTTATGTTCAAGATGAAGGATGACCCTAGAATTACCAAAGTTGGTAAGTTCATAAGAAAGACAAGTATAGACGAGCTTCCTCAGTTTATTAATGTGTTAAAGGGAGATATGAGCCTTGTCGGAACAAGACCACCTACGGTGGGTGAGTTCAAGCAGTATAAAGGACACCACAAGAGAAGACTGTCTATGAAGCCGGGTATTACAGGAATGTGGCAGGCATATGGACGAAATAGCGTTATGGACTTTGACGAAGTTGTAAAGATGGATTTAGAGTATATCGATAACTGGAGCATACTTCTTGATATCAAGATTTTATTCAAGACAGTTGCAACTGTATTTACGAATCACGGAACATAATTGATATAGTAAGTGTCAGAATATTTAAGTATATAGAATTTTATGAAACACGAATACACAATGTAAGATAAGGGAGATTAAGCGATGATTATTACTAAGACACCTTTTAGAATGTCTTTTTTTGGCGGTGGAACAGATATGGAGTCATTTTTTATGGAAAATGGCGGGGCAGTTTTATCGACAACATT
>ULON01002165.1_pt1 | contig 11963 bp, 10 predicted proteins | sample 1952571 | NCBI WGS metagenome assembly ULON01 (sample SAMEA4835603, study PRJEB28245) | human gut metagenome | biome: gut microbiome; material: fecal sample | place: Denmark | collected 2008
TTTTTCATGTGAGGAAGACTTTTGCATAATTACAACAATTGTAAACCAAGGTATTTGTGAAGCAACTTGCTTCACTATATCATTTTTTGTGAAATTATTTGCAAATTGACTCATAAATTGTAGGTTTCTTTTAGAATAACCTTTCCCATATTCCTTTAAATCATTAGCTAGATTCTTTATATATTTACTACCCCAAGTTTTCCTTTTATTGATAATCGTACCAATTTCATAATAAGTCATAATCATAGCACTATTTACTACAACCATAGCTTTATTTTGATTGGTTCTAATCGCTTCCTTGATTTCTTGTAAATCATGGAAATAATCTTTATCAATTACTTCGTTATTTTTTTCTTTAATCATTTTAATACCTCAATTATTTTTAATTATTTTCCTTTAGTTTTTTACTTAAGTATTCTGGTAATTCTTCAATAAATTTATATTTAGAAATACCAAGCTTAAGTAAAGAATTTTCAAGAGTTGCTTCGGCTACAAATTTATCTGCATCCTTACAAAGAAGCAATCCAATTGTATTAGAGTCTACATCCGTTTTTTCAAGCTTATTTATAGCATTAACATAAAAGACAAGTTGTCCTAAATCAGCAGGAGTAAATTCACCTATTTTAACTTCAATAACTACATATGCATGAATCTTTGTATGATACATTAATAAATCAATATAGAACTCTTTATTAGTAGGAGTTACTAATTTATATTCCTTACCTGCAAGTGTAAAGCCTGGTCCTAATTCTTGTAGGAATTTAATGATATTATCAATCATTTGATTCTTTAAATCCTTTTCATTTTTAATATTATTTTTATCTAAGAAATCAAAGACATAAGTATCCTTAAATAACTCATTAGTTAAATCATCAGATTTAGTTATATTAGAAGTAGTAGGTTCAATTAAACTACGTTCATAAGATGCCATAGTTATTTGATTTAATACCATAGATCTAGACCAACCATTTTTATGTGTTTCATTGATATACCATAGTATAAATTCTTTTGAATCTGCCTTTGATATAATATCATATAATGTTCTCCAAGGAATTTGTGCCCCAACTTGGGGCAAAATTTCATATTTTTTAAATGTTTTCGAAAAGAAAACCATTCTTTGCAAGTTTCTTTCTGAATAACCTTTTCCATAATACTTTAAATCATTAGCGAGGTTCTTTATATATTTACTACCCCAAGTTTTTCTTTTATTAATAATAGTACCAATTTCATAACAAGTCATAATCATGGCGCTATTTACTACAACCATAGCTTTATTTTGATTGGTTCTAATCGCTTCCTTGATTTCTTGTGAATCATGGAAATAATCTTTTTCAATTACTTCATTTTCTTGTTCTTTAATCATATATAATCCTCCAAATTTTCGAAAAAAATAAGACCTTTTCGCAATTAAGCGAAAAGGCCTTTAATTAAAATATTAAGTTTAAGTAATGATTTTTGTTTTATTCTCATATCAGTACCAACTTTCTATATGCCTAGTATATCATATATGTAGAATACATAATATAATTATTTATTTTCTAATAATATTTTCTTTAATCGCTTCCTCATATACAGCTTTTGATACAGCTTCAACAACACGGTTATCAAAAGCATCCGGAAGAATATAAGTATTTTTTAATTCATCGTCTGTAATTAGATTAGCAAGAGCTTGTGCAGCAGCCATTTTCATTCCTTCAGTTATTTTTAAAGCTTTTGCGTCAAGGGCACCTCTAAAAATTCCTGGGAATGCTAATAGATTATTAACTTGGTTCGGAAAATCGCTTCTTCCTGTACCTGCAACAATTGCACCACCAGAAATAGCTTCTTCATAGGTTATTTCAGGCTCAGGATTTGCCATAGCAAAAACAAAAGGATCTTTCATTGTTTTAACCATTTCTTTAGTTACAAGATGAGGGGCTGATACACCAATAAATACATTAGCATCTTTAAGAAGGGAAGCTAGGGTATTATCGTGATTTGGTTTTGTATCAATAATTCCATCGTCAATTAATTCTTTAATTAAAAAATCATAAGAATCATAGTTTTTAGCATCAACAACACCATCTTTATTTGATGCATAAATACGCTTAACACCAAGGCGTTTAAGCATTTTTGCAATATTAGAACCAGCTGCACCTGTACCCGACATTACAACAGTTAGATCAGACATTTTCTTATGAGTTAATCTACAACAATTAAGAACAGCTGCTCCAACTACAATAGAAGTACCATGTTGATCATCGTGCATTACGGGAATATTCATTTCTTTAATTAAGCGTCTTTCAATTTCAACACATCTAGGCGCAGAAATGTCTTCAAGATTAATACCGCCAAGTGATGGCTCTAATGCTTTACAAATAGCTACAATTTCATCTACATTTTTAGTATTTAAGCATAAGGAAATAGCATCAATATTGGCAAATTTTTTAAATAAGTTTGCTTTTCCTTCCATAACAGGAATGCCAGCAAGAGGACCAATATCTCCAAGTCCTAAAACCGCAGTACCATCTGTAATAACAGCTACAATATTACCTTTAGATGTATATTTATATGCCAATTCAGGAGTTTCTTTAATCGCTAAACAAGCATTTGCAACTCCCGGTGTATACGCAAGTGATAAATCATTACGATTATTTATTTCATGCTTTAGAGTTGTTTCAAATTTACCTCCTTCATGAAATTTTAATGCATCATCTTTTAAACTCATAATTTTAATTCCTTTCAAATATATTATTTCCACTAGTATCACTTGCAACAAGTAAAGGAAAATCCTTAACTTCTAAGCGTTTAATTGATTCGCAGCCCAAATCTTCAAATAAAACCTCTTTAGCGCTGATAACTGCCTTAGAAAGTAGTGCTCCAGCTCCACCCGTTGCTACAAAGTAAATAAGACCGTCCTCTTTAATTTTATCCTTAACATAAGAAGAACGAGGTCCTTTTCCAATCATTCCTTCAATTTTAAGAGGTTTCATATAATCAATAAACTTGTCCATTCTTGATGACGTTGTTGGTCCAATTGAACCAATGACATTTCCAGGCTTAGTAGGTGTTGGTCCGGCATAATAGATTAAAGCATTTTGAAAATCAATTGGTATATTTTCATGATTATCAATCATTTCTTTTAGTCTTAAATGAGCTTGATCTCTTGCAGTATATATTACTCCTGTGTAATATATTTTATCTCCTGCTTTAAGTTTTTTAAAATCCATTATAACACCACCTTTACATGTCTATTAGCATGACACTGAATGTTTACTGCAACTGGTAAAGAAGCTATATGGCAAGGTGCTGTTTTTATAAAAACAGCAAAAGCGGTTGTATTACCACCAAGACCCATAGGTCCAATATTTAAGCTATTAATTTTATTTAATATTGTTTCTTCAAGTCGTTTTATTTCTTCATTTTGACTATTATCCTCTTGCATTAAAGCCTCTTTAGCAAGAAGGGCGCACTTTTCAAAATCACCACCGATACCAATTCCAACAAAAAGAGGAGGACAAGGTCTTCCACCTGCTTCTTTAATGGTTTCAATGACAAAATCAGTAATTCCTTCATATCCATCAGTGGGATTAAGCATTTTAAGCTTACTCATATTTTCACTACCAGCACCTTTAAGTGCGATAGTAAGCTCTAGCATATCACCTTTAGTGAATACAGTATGAACAATAGCCGGTGTGTTATCTTTGGTATTTATTCTTGATAAAGGATCTGCAACACTTTTTCTTAAATAAAAGTCATTATACGCCTTAGAAACACCAGAATTGATTGCATCATATAAATCACAATTAAAATGAATATCATAGCCTATTTTAGCAAAAACAACTACAATACCAGTATCTTGACACATTGGTATCATTTCTTTACTTGCAAGAGTATCATTTTTTATAATATCATCTAAAATACCACAGGCTATTTTATTATTTTCTGACTTTCTTGCTAATTTAATCTTGTTTAAAGTAAATTGATTTAAGCTACAAGCGGCTTCATTAATAGCGTTATATATAGCCTGTTCAATTTGCTCGAATTGTATTTCTTTCATATTAACCCCCTTAATACAAGGCTATTGTATCACAAATATAGTTTTTAATTAAGAGTCTTTATACTACTAAATTAATTTAATGCTATTATTTATTTTGAAAAACAGTTTTCTTGAAAATAGATGAATAGTTATTGCCAAAAAATTAAATTCTATTGAAATATCTTTTTAATAATGCTAGATTATTATATAGATTAAGATATGGAGAATTATTATGAAAAGAACATATGCTGTTAAAGAAATTGCTACATTTTTATATTCAACAGGAGATTTAACAAATGAGTTCTTTCAAAATCATTCACAAATTGATGGCAAAAAGGCTCATCTTCATTTACAAAGGCTTTATAATGATGATTCACAAAAAGAATATTATATTAAGTATACTTTTAATTATAAAAATGATGAAATAACGGTTCATGGTTTTATTGATGGTGTTTTAAAGGAAAATGGTAATACCATTCTTGAGGAAATAAAATCAACAAGAGAGGAATTGAAAAAGATTGATTTAGATTATCATCAAGAGCATTTATCTCAATTAAAGCTATATGCTTATTTATATGGTTTAATTAATAATATGAGTATTGTACCAGTAAGGCTTACTTATATTAGTGTTGATGATTATAAAACAAAAAAATTTAATTTTATTCTTACAATTGATGAACTTAAGGACTTTTTTTATAAATCGATTGATGATTATACTAGATGGCATCAAACCTTAAGTGAGGCCTCAACTGTAAAGCTTGATACACTAAAGGATATAACCTTCCCTTTTGCAAATAAAAGACAAGGTCAGTCAGAGCTTATGAAGGCTACATATTTAACAATGAAGGCAAATAGTATTCTTTATGCAATTGCTCCAACTGGGATTGGAAAAACAATGGCTACGATATTTTCAACCTTAAAAAGCATGACTAAACCGAATGAAAAGCTTTTTTATTTAACCGCAAAAACGATTGGTCGTGAGGTCGCAATTGATTCATTTAGAATGCTTCAAAATGAAGGCTTAAAGCTTCATGCAATCGTAATATCATCTAAGGCTAAAAGCTGTGCAAGTAAGATGCAGCATTGTGATCCGGAAAAGTGTTCTTTTGCAAAAGGCTATTTTTCAAGGCTAAGACAAGCAATAGAAGATATCTACACAAATGAAATATTATATAATCAGGAAACAATTATGAAATATGCTTTAAAGTATAATATTTGTCCTTTTGAGTATTCACTTGACCTATCTTATTTTTGTGATGCCATTATTTGTGATTATAATTATGTTTTTGATCCTAAGGCCCACCTTATTCGTTATTTTGAGGATACAGAATATCAACCTAAGATTTTATGTGATGAGTCACACAATTTAGTTGAAAGATCTAAGGATATGTATAGTGCGGAATTTGATTCATTACTTCCTCTTAGGATTGAAGAAAAAATATCAAGTTATGATAAAACTATTACTAAAAATATTAGACATTTTTATGATGAACTCAAAAAATATGATGATTTAGTAAATAAGGATTTATTTTATTATTCGCATTTACTTGATGATTTAATGCTATCAAGCTTAAAGCAAATTGTTCAAAAAGCAGAATTAGTTTTAGCTGATAATAAGGAAATAAAGGATAGAGATGAGATTTTAACTGATTACTTTTTATTAAAGGATTTTGTTGATACAGCAGAGTTTTTTGGCCAGTCGCATATGTTTGTTGTGAAGAAGATTGAGGATAATCATTTTCAAATTGAAATAAAATGTGCTGACGCTTCTGATTTTATTTATGATACGGTTAAGAATAAAACTAAGGGTATTGTTTTTTTTAGTGCAACCTTATTTCCACTTAAATACTATATGGATTTATTAACTAAAGGAAATGGTAAGTATATAAATTTACCATCACCCTTTCCACAAGCTAATTTAGATTTAATTATAAAGGATGATGTCTCTACAAGATATAAGGATAGAGAAGCTACCATTTTAGATATAGCGCATGTTATTGAGGGGCTAGTTAATTCTAAAAAAGGAAATTATATTGCGTTTTTTCCAAGCTATAAATATATTGAAATGGTTTTAAGTCATTTAGATATTGAAGATAGTGAGGTTATTATTCAAAAGCCTAATATGGATGATAGTGAAAGAGATAGAATTTTTGATAAGTTCAAAAATACCAAAAAAGCTCATTTAGGTTTATTTGTGCTTGGCGGATCATTTTCTGAGGGGGTTGATTTTCAGGGTGATTTATTAAATGGCGTTGTAATTGTAGGAGTAGGACTTCCTATGGTTAATATTGAAAATAATATTATTAAGGAATATTTTGAAGAAAAGTATGGCGCAGGCTTTGATTATGCTTATACCTATCCGGGCTTTAATAAGGTTGTTCAGGCTGCGGGAAGAGTAATTAGATCTGAGTATGATAGAGGTGTTGTTATTTTAGTTGATGAAAGATATAAATATCAAATATACAAGAGTCTAATGCCCGATTTTTGGTCTCACAAAATTACTCTCAATAGTATTGGTATGATTAAAAATAATATCAAGTCATTTTTTGATGATGATAGCGATATAATTATGTAGAAAAATGGAAAAAAAGATGTATAATTAAAGTAGCTTAAGAAATGGGAAAATAGAAATGATATTAAGTGTAGCAGGTATTATTATTGGAGTTGTAGCTATTGTTGCAGTAATTGCAATATTATTTGCAATGAGCTACGTTAAAGCAGGTCCTGATACGGCAATTATGGTTTCAGGTGCTGGAAAGAAAAAAATATTAATTGGTAGGGCTGGAATCCGTATTCCTTTCCTTCAAAGAACGGATAAGCTTTCACTTAAAGCCTTCCAGGTAGATATTAAAACAGAGGAAGCCATTCCAACTAAAGAATTTATTAACATTAATGTTGATGGTGTAGCTAATCTAAAGGTTTCATCTGATCCAGAGCTTTTAGCTAAAGCCTTTGAGTCTATTTTGAATATGGATGAGCGTGAGCTTCAAAATCAACTTCAACAGGTATTACAAGGTAATATGCGTGAAATTGTTGGTACCGTTGAAATTAAGGAGCTTGTGCGTGATCGTCAGGGTGTTGCAAATAAGGTTAAGGAAAATGTTGTACCAGATATGGCAAAGCTTGGTATTGAGGTTGTAAACTTTAATATTCAATCATTTTCTGATGATAACAAGGTTATTGAAAATTTAGGTATTGATAATATTTCACAAATTTCTAAGGACGCAGCGATTGCTCGTGCTAATGCTGAACGTGATATTGCAATTGCATCAAGTGCTGCTAGTGAAATTGCTAATAAAGCTAAAGTTGAGTCTCAAACAAAGATTGTACAACAAAATACAGAATTTGAACTTCAAGCTGCAGCTTTAAAGCAAAAATCAGATACAGCTAAAGCCCAAGCTGATGCCGCTTATGATATTGAACGTCAAAAGCGTCAAGAGGAAATTAACGTTGCTGAGGTTAATGCCAACATTGCTAAGCGTGAGCGTGAGGTTGAGCTTGGAAATAAGGAAGTAGAGCTTAAGGAAAAGCAATTAAATGCTGAGGTTAATAAGGTAGCAGAGGCTAAAAAATATGCAGCTCAACAAAATGCTGAAGCTGATTTATTTACGCGTCAAAAGGCGGCTGAAGCTAAAAAATATGAGCTTATGCAGGAAGCAGAAATGCAAAAGATTAAAGCAGAGGCTGATAAGGTAGCTCGCCAAAAGGCAGCCGAAGCCTTACAAATTCAGGCTGAAGCAGAGGCTAATGCTAAAATAGCTCGTGCTAATGCCGAAAAGGAAGCAGCGCTTGCTGAAGCACAGGGTATTGAGGCTAAGGGTAAGGCCGAGGCCGATGCAATTAGAGCAAAGGCCGAAGCGATGAAGCAATATGGTGAGGCTGCAACATTACAGCTAATTCTTGATTCTAATGTCTTACCTAATATTGTTGAAGCGTATGCTAAACCAATGTCTGAGGCTATGAGCAAGATTGATTCTATCACAATGTATGGTGAGGGAAATACAGCTAAGCTTACAGAAGAAATTTCAAAAAATGGTACCCAAATATTTGATGGTCTTCAAAAAGCTACTGGCCTTGATATTAAAAGCCTTCTTGCAGGCTATTTTGGTGGAAAGCTAATTTCTAAAGCAAAGCCTGATCATAAGGAAGATAAGGAAGATAAATAATCTTTATATAATAAAGATCATTCAGCAATTAAAGCTGAATGATTTTTTATTATATATTTTCTTTTATTTTGTTTGCGATTTCTTTTAAATCGTATTTATTTTCATTATTTACAAGATGGAAGGAAATCTTATCATCCTTATATCTTGGAATAATGTGAACATGGGCGTGCATTACGCTTTGACCGGCAGCCTCTTTACAATTATTTAGAATATTGATTCCATCAGGGGCAAAGGCCTTATCTACGGCTTTAGCTACAAGCTGAACAGCCTTCATTAGCTCTAAATATGTAGCTTCATCTAAATCAAGAAGCGTATCAGCGTGCTTTTTAGGTACAACGAGGGTATGGCCCTTACCAGCCTGAGATAAATCTAGAAACGCTCTTACATATTCATTTTCATAAACAGTTTGAGAAGGAATTTCACCTTTTCCAATCATACAAAATATACAACTCATTTTAGACCTCCATAATATATCTATATTATAGTCTATTTTTAAAGAAAATAAATGCTTTTTTATTTATTAAGACCAAGACCAAGCTCTAAATCATCAAGCATAACACCTAAAGCCGTAATACCACCACTTGCAGTATACCAAACATTAGAATGCTCAAGATAAATAATCTTATTATTCTTATATGCATTTGTTTGCTTAACAACCTCGTTTTCAACAACATCCTTAGCAATATTAGTATCACCAGTTACACTATTTCTGTCCAATACAAAGATATATTCAGGATCCTGCTTAACAAGATATTCAAAGGAAACGGAATCACCGTGTGTTGCATCACTTGAAACATTACCAAGATTATTAAAGCCGCATTCAACACCAATTAATGAAAGATTACCATTATTGTTAAGTACATTAATGCTTGAACCACTTACAAGGGTATTTAAGCAACTAACATCCTTAGAGAATTCCTTAATCGCATCAATTCTTGCGCTATAAGAAGCCATTAGGCTTGCGACCTTATCCTCTTTGTCAAAAATCTTAGAAATTTCTTTAGCATTATGCTTTGTACTTGCAACTACACCCGTTGTAGAGCTAGTTGCAAGATATACCGTAGTAGCTACCTTAGATAGCTCATTGTAGCTAGCAGATAATCTTCCACCAATGAAGATAATATCAGGCTCAGCAGCGTAAAGAGCTTCCATATCAGCCTTTTTAACGGTACCAATATTGGCAATATTCTTATTGTTGTTTGGTTCATAATGCTCAAGATAGGTAATAGTAGTAGTTGCGCAAGCAACAACCTTATCACCCTCGCCTAAGGCATCAATAATATCAAGGCAGGCCATATCTAAAATCGCAATTCTTTCGGGATTCTTTTTTACCTCAAGCTCAATTGCTTGCTTTTCCTGGTTAAGAGAGCTAATAGTAACTGTCTCCTTTTTTGAAGAGTCAGCTGATTCTTCCTTACAGCTTATCAGGCTAGCTGTAAGTGTTGCAGCTAGACCTATAGATAAATATTTTACTAATTTCATAATTTTTTTCTCCTTAATAATAAATTGATAAAGGCTTTCCTTCCTTTATAATAATTTCAAAGTCTACATTATAGACCTTCTTTAAATTTTCCTTGGTAATTACATCATTTGCCGAGCCATAGAAGGCAATTTTTCCATCCTTGAAGGCACAAATATAATCAGAATAGAATGAGGCGTAATTAATATCATGAAGAACTAAAATAACGGTTTTTCCTAGCTCATCACAAAGCCTTCTTACTGTTCGCATTAGCTTTGTAGCGTGATAGATATCTAAATTATTGGTTGGCTCATCTAGTAATACATATTCTGTATCCGGGGCAATAACCATAGCAATAAAGGCTCTTTGACGCTGTCCGCCGGATAATTCATCAATATATTGATTCTTAATATCATTAAGCTCCATATAATCAATGGCGTCTTGGATTTTTTCCTTATCTAGCTCATTTAATTTGCCTTTAGAGTAAGGAAATCTTCCGAATGCTACAAGCTCATATACGGTAAGCTTCATTTGAATATTATTAGCCTGCGTTAAAATGGCAAGCTTTTTAGCAAGCTCCTTGCTATTCCATTTGGCAATATCCAAATCGTAAAAATCGATTTCTCCATCATCCTTTAAAATAAGGCGGGAAATCATACCCATAACGGTTGATTTACCAGCTCCATTAGGACCAATGAAGGAGGTAACCTTATTTTTTTTAATTTCTAAATTTACACTATTTACAACTTTTTTAGCGTTGTAATTTTTACTAAGATTGCTAATTTTCATTTAAGCTCTCCTTTCTGATTTAATAATTAAGAAAAGGAAATAGATTCCTCCACCAATGGTGATAAAGACACTGATGGGAATTGAATAGGATACAACTCTTTCAACAATAACCTGACCAATAATTAATACAATAATTGAAATACTTGCTGTACCTGATATTAAATAGCTATGCTTATATGTCTTAAAGCTAAGTCTAGCAAGATTGGCTGTAATTAGTCCTAAGAATGATATAGGACCTACCATGGCAGTTGCAATCGCAATATAAATAGTAACGCCTATTAAAAGCCTTCTTATAACCCTGTCATAATTAACACCTAAATTAATTGCCTGCTCTTTTCCAAGCGTAATGACATTAAGCATTTTAATATCCTTATAAAGAATAATTGTTACAAGGGCGAGTAATATAACACCAGTAATGATTATTTCTGTGTTAATGGAATCAAAGCTGGCAGTTAAAGATGTTAAAAGGGGATCATACTCATTTGAATCCATAATACGAACAATTGCACTTTGAATACTTCCAAATAAGGAAGAAAGCACTGTACCAATCAGTAAAATATAAAGAACATTATATTTAGTCTTTTTAAACAATGCACCATAGATGAAATAAGCAAGTATTACCATAATAATTAGGTTAATTGCAAAGCTTAAATTAGCATTTAAAAAGAAGATGCTACCTGTACCAAAGACAAAGACAATCAAGGTTCTTACAACCGTATATAAGGAATTCATTCCTAAAATACAGGGTGTAACAATGCTATTGTTAATAACCGATTGGAAAACAATTGATGCTCCACCAATAGCGAATCCAGCAATTATCATCGCAATCATGGTAGTAGCTCTACGCTTAAGCTGATAATTTAAAAGCGCGGGCTTTTTAAAATTAAGCTTAAAAAGAAAGTAGAAGGCGATGAAGGCTACAAGAATAAGTCCAAGAATGATAAGCTTGATTCGATTAGATATCGTCTTTTTCATCATTTTTTACCTCCTTTAGATTTAAGGCTTTATTACCATATTTCATTTTATAGACAATTAAAGCGATAAATAAAATACTACCAATAATACCTACAATTAAATCAATTGTAAGCTCATATGGCATAATAATTAATCTTCCTAGGATATCACAGGCAAGCACAAAGACTGAACCAAGTAAGGCTGTATCTACTAGGGTTCCATTAAGCTTATCACCCTTAAGCATTACAATGATATTAGGAATAATAAGACCAATATAGGAAATTGATCCGACTACTACAACAATTGAGGCGGTAATTAGTGAGCATATACAAAGGCCTAAAATGAGGATAACATTGTAGTTTACCCCAAGATTTTTAGAAAAATCCTTACCCATTCCAACAATGTTAAAATGATTAGCAAAAATGAAGGATAAAACAATTAGGGGAACAACGAAATAAACAATTTCGTATTTGCCCGCGACAACGCCGGCAAATGATCCCGTTAAATAGGAAGAAATAGTTTGAGTCGCTTCAAACTTGTAAGCGATAAAATTGGTAATTCCTAAAATAATATTGCT
>ULON01038563.1_pt1 | contig 11882 bp, 9 predicted proteins | sample 1952571 | NCBI WGS metagenome assembly ULON01 (sample SAMEA4835603, study PRJEB28245) | human gut metagenome | biome: gut microbiome; material: fecal sample | place: Denmark | collected 2008
GGTCGGTCCTGGGTTCGAGTCCCCGATGGTCCATTAAATTTTTTCTTGCATTTTTGTGCAAACTGTGATATTATATATCACGCATTAAGCGTTTGGCCTAGTGGCTCAGTTGGTTAGAGCGCCGCCCTGTCACGGCGGAGGTCACGGGTTCGAGTCCCGTCTGGGTCGTTTGTAGTGAGTATCTACTACAATTTTATATGAGATCTTAGCTCAGCTGGGAGAGCATCTGCCTTACAAGCAGAGGGTCACAGGTTCGAGCCCTGTAGGTCCCATTCATGCCGCAGTGGCGGAACTGGCAGACGCGCAGGACTTAAAATCCTGTTGTAGTGATACAGTACCGGTTCGATTCCGGTCTGCGGCATTCATTCAAAACACTTGACAAGAGTGTTATAATGAATGAGTAAATAAAATATGTGTGTGTAGCTCAGCTGGATAGAGCACTTGGCTACGGACCAAGGTGTCGGGGGTTCGAATCCTCTCACGCACGTTATATAGTATAGAAAGAGCAGGTTGTAATACCTGCTCTTTCTATACTACAAATCGTCCGCGGACGATTTGAACCCCAGGGTTCGTTCTACACTTCGTTGCGGTCGGCGCTAAGCGGAAGTCCACCGGACTTCCAGCGCCCTCTCACGCACGTTATATAATATGGATTTTATGTTTTCTAAGGATAAAATTGTATAGAGTTGAAAATGTAATAATAACATAATTGAGGCACGGAGTATTAATTCCGTGCCTCAATTGTTTTATCCGGATTACCTTTCTGTTGTAAAATAAAGGGCGTTATTTCAGTGCAGATATAATTTTGAAATATGGCTTGAAAAGGCTGTAATATTTCAGACCATCTGTCTCACCGTAGCTCTTTGTGATGGCAGATCTTATGCCATTGAGATTCTTTGTTTTATTCTTGTTTTTTTCAAGAAAATCAACAAAATTTCCGGGATCATTAATATCACTGTGTGCGAAAATTATACCTGTAAAACGCTCTACCTTCTTTTTACGCGTGAGCTTTTCAGGCGTAAAAGAGTAGGATTTGTCTTTTATGGTTTTATAAATTGTCTGACCCTGTTTCATACCATAAACATGAACCAGCGTCTCATGAAGCTTGAGCAGATTGTCTTTTCCCATGCAGTTTAGGAAAGAATCTACCTCAAAATGGTCGAAGTCTTCGGATACTGCCGATACTTCAGAAATATCTGATGTATCAATGCTGTCCGTTGAGGATTTAGCCTCATCTGCTTCGTTTTTATTTGAGCTGTTACCAGAACCGTTATGAGGTGTCTGTTCGTCAGTGAATGGTAAGTCATCATTAGTCATAAGCTTATCACTTGACGGTAAGTCATCGTTAGTTGCAAGCTCATCACCTAACGGTTCACTGTCTGTATAGCTGCTATGATTGCCATCGATAAGTTCATTCAGATTGTAAGACTTTGCTGTGATAGCATCGGTATCAGTATCAGTATCGGTATTGATATTGATATTGGTATTGTTATTGACGTTATCTTCCTTGGATGGAATATCTGCTACTACCTGATACTTGATGTTTTTTCTTCGCTGGACAGCCTGTTTGCAGAAATTTACATTGAATCTGCGTACAGCGAATCCCTTATCTTTCCAGAACCTTACAGCAGGGTCATAGCCTGTGTCATTGCTCATTATGATGTACTCATCAGCACATGACTCGGCTGATGCAGCATCACATTTGTTTTCACTGAATGAACCAGCGCATCCCATCAGATATCCCATATATGATACGAGCTGAAAATCAAGGGCATTCGTGCCCTCATAGGATTCCTCAAATCGGATATTTATTTTGTTATTTTCCATAAGTCTGATGACTGACATGTATGACATGTGAGGTGATTTTTTTGTGTAAAAAACTACGATTTCGTCGTCCTCATCTGCCATATCAAACAGCATCAGCCAGTTGTCGTTGACATTTTCGCTGTCTACTAAAAAGTGTCTGATAATAATCACCATTAATCCGGATAAAGGTATTGTAGCATGTGTAGGAGAAAATGGCAAATAATATAGATTTAAGTAAATGTTAACAATACAAAGAGTGCAACATATGATATAATTTTAATATATTTTGAAAATGAAGGGGAAATAGATTTGACAGATATTGATGAAGTTAATGATGTGATACAGGAAACAGATGAAGAAACATATGCGTTGGACTTTGAATTTACAGAGGAAAAGGAATATAAAACAGTACAGAAATATGAGCTTGTGACGATTCTATCGTATCTTATAGGTGTCAGAAATGAGATACTTGATGATATGTGCAGTGACGAGTATGTGGAGCTTTTAAACAGCTTAAGAGAAAGTACAAATGCGAGGATACTCAGATATCTGTGTAAGGCACGTACAAGTCTGCTGCGCAACTATAAAAAAACAGACAATGAAATAAAATATAATCTGGGTAATATAAACAGGATGGAGTGGTTTGATGCAGAGAATATAAATAAACTTGAGAGCTGGGAAGTGCATATTATATTGTATAATTCATCGGCTGACAAGTATTGCGTACATATTAACAAGCTGATAAATGAGCACGTGGATGCATGCAAAAAGCTTTTCCCAGACTGGGTAAAATGGGAGTATATCAGGGATTTGTTTGTCATAGCGGATTATGAAAAGCCAAAGAAGCTAAAGGCAGAGTTTACTGTCTATAAAGAGCACAGAAAAGAGTATCCATACGGGATGTACATTCACTGGCGCCCGGATGGCAGGGGAAATCTGCTCAATTCCGACGGACGTATATTAAAGACAATATACAGACAGCATGGTGATTATTTCAATGACGGTTCAAAATACAGGGATGCAGTGGAAGATACAAAGGAAAATATATATGAGTTTATCCGTGAAAGTATGCGTGTTGTGATAGTTGTGGATTGTGAAAATTCTGATGTATACAAGCTGTATGGAGTATTAAAAAACTTAAATTCTGAGCAAATGTCCAAAATAGAAAAAATTATACTTTATGATGATTATCATACATCCTGTGGATGGGACTGGCTGGAAAAATTCATACATATCCCTGTATTCCACGAGGAGGTGGAACGTGTGACAGACCGAAAGTCGCTTGTTGATATAAAGATGACTGCGGGAGTGTGTGAGGCGTATTATAAGGACAACATAGACTCGTTTATTTTGTGCTCAAGTGATTCGGATTACTGGGGACTTATTTCATCGGTAAAGGATGCTCATTTCCTCGTGATGTACGAATATAGCAAGTGCGGACAGTCAATCAAGGATGCACTTACAAAAAGATGTATATTTCATTGTTCAATAGACGATTTCTATACAGGAAATGCAAGTGATTTAAAGAAAAAAGTCATGATAAGTGAATTGAAAAATCTGACAAATGATATTGTCGGAAAAAATGGCTGGGAGATGACAAGACAGATATACGAGAGGACTAAAATTACATCGACAGAGCGAGAAATGAAGGATTTTTACAATAAATATGTTAAGTCATTGCGGTTAAAAATTAATGAGGACGGAGTATTCGAGATTGTGGTCAATGAATATTGATTATCGTAAAACTGTTTTATGTAATTATTGTCGGTCACACATGTATTGTGTGAAGGTTAAGCCTTATTTTAGCGGAAAGAGTGGGAAAGTATGATGAAACCGATGCTTGAAATCTGCTGTGGCAGCTTTTCGGATGTGAAAACAGCATATGAAAATGGTGCAGACAGGGTTGAACTGAACAGTGCCCTATATATGGGAGGGCTGACACCTACACTCGCCAATTTAATATATGCAAAGGAAAAATGCAATATACCGGTAGTGGCAATGGTTCGTCCAAGGGGCGGCGGATTTTGCTATTCGGATGAAGAATACGACACTATGCTTATGGATGCAAAAATTCTTTTAGAGCGTGGAGCAGACGGTATTGCGTTTGGATTTCTGACAGAGGAAAAAATGCTTGATAAAAAGCGCACGAAGGAAATGATAGGGCTCATTCATGAGTATGGCAGGGAAGCTGTGTTTCACCGCGCCTTTGACTGCACAGATAATCAGGACAGTGCAGCGGAGATGCTTATTATGCTTGGCGCAGATCGTATCCTCACAAGCGGTGGAGCAGTAAATGTATGGGATGGCAGAAAACAGCTTAAGCATCTTCAAAATCAATATGGAAAAGATATTACGATTCTGGCTGGAAGCGGCGTGAATGATACCAATGTGAGAGCACTTATCGAATACACAGGTATTACGCAGGTGCACAGCTCGTGTGGTTCCTGGAAGTGTGATGTGACAGCAGCGGGCAATGCAGTGGATTTTTCGTATGATGAAGCGATGAAGAACTGCTATCAGTGTGCGGATGCAGGTAAGGTTAGGAAGCTTGCGGAAGAGGTAAGTGGAGTGTAAATTATTTGATTTTGTGATGCAATCCTATTATTAGGATAGTGATACAGAAGATTATATAAACACATATATGAAAAATAATAAAAAAGAAAAGGTAGGTGACTTATAATGAGTATAGTTTGTTTTCATAATCCGGATGAGGAAAATGGATACCTCAGTAACTGGTATTTAAGTGAGTTTGAATGTGATGGAATAAGATTTTCATCGATGGAACAGTACATGATGTATCAAAAAGCAAATTGTTTTGGGGATACTAAAATAGCAGAGAAGATTCTTGAAACTACAGATGTTGCACAAATTAAGGCTTTGGGAAGAAAGGTTTCAAATTATAATGAAACAATCTGGAATGGAAAGCGACAGATTCTTGTTTACAATGGACTTTGTGCAAAATTTCAAAATCCAGAATTGAAAGCCAAATTAAAAGCTACAGGAGATGCCGTTTTAGCGGAATGTGCTGTGAGGGACTGCATATGGGGAATTGGATTGTCGATGACGGATCCTAAAAGACTGGAAATGGAAAAGTGGATAGGACAGAATCTGCTCGGCTTTGCACTTATGATTGTGAGAGATGAAATATAAAAATAATAAACTGTTTGATTGTACGATAATACAAGATTTATGTTATACTCTAGCCAATTACAAACAAATGGTACAGATATATAAGGAAACAGAGACATGATTAAAGGACTTAATATTAGCAAAAAGTATAAAAAATTTGCATTACAGCCTACATCAATTGAGATTGACAAAGGTGAAATTGTTGCATTGATTGGAGAAAATGGAGCAGGTAAATCAACATTAATCAAGTGCATGTGCGGAGTAATTGATGCAGATGAGGGACAACTTGAAGTAGATGATCAGGTGGTAAAAAAATTAGACGATGTTTTGGTTCTTGGATTTATGAATCAGGATCAAAATGTTTACAATGAAATCAAAATTCGAGATTTGACGAATTTTGTAAAAGATGTGATGAAGAAAAAATTTGATCAGGAAGTATATTATTACTATTTTAAAGATGTATTTCAGTTGGATGATGATTATAAGATGAAAGAACTTTCAACAGGAATGAAGGTTAAATATTTTTTGAGTTTGGAACTCGCAAAAAATCCAGATTTATTGGTACTTGATGAACCAACCTCAGGATTAGATCCAATTGTTCGTGATGAAGTCTTAGATATTCTAAGATGTGTTGCAAAAGAAAAAAATACTTCCGTGTTATTCTCGTCCCATATTACAGAAGATATCGAAAAAATAGCAGATAGAGTTATTTTCATAAATAATGGACGTATTGTATTACAAGGTGATAAAAAAGAAATAAAGAAAAAATATGTCAAGTTAAATCAGCAACAGTATGTTATTCTTGTAAATGCAGGGATGGCAAAAGAATGTGTTTCAATCCATGATTACTATATTGTGGATCGTGATTTGGCAATGACTTGCAATGTAGAAGTAAAGGAAGCTTTATTAAGCGATATACTTTCATATATGAGAAAGAGGAGTGAGGACTAATATGTTTGCATTAATTAAAAAAGATATTATATTTACAAAAAAATGGATTCTATTATCTGTAGTTTATGCAGTGGTGGCCACCTGGCTTATAATGCATGAAGGCGCTACAAATATTTTGTTCACATTTTTTTTAGTGCCTTTTTTTGTAACATCACTTCCATTTACTAAAATTATGAGTATTGAGGATAACAGTGATACACGTGATTTTATTCGAAGATTACCGGTATCAAAATATTTAGTTGTATTCTCGAGAGCAGTGTTTATTCTTTTTATGTTATTAATTTCTTCAATAAGCTTATTTGTTATACAAACAATTGGCTTTAATGTAGAATATAATACAGATATGCTAATAAAAATAGCTTCCATAATTTTGATTTTTTTGTTGTATTTTATGCTTCAATTAGGTGTTTTTTTTAAATATTCATATCATGCATCACAATCAATCCTGGTAATTATTTCCTTTGCTGTAATAGTGCTTGGGTTTATAACAGAAAATATAGATTTAGTGAAATATTTTAAGAATTTTGATTGGTCGATATTGTTATTTATTATGGCTATAATAAATGTGGTAGTTTATTTTATTGATACCAAATTGTATGCAGGAAAATAATTATAAGTATGGCTCGATTACTTTACTGAGCATCAGAATATAGGAATAAAATAATATCAGAAGATTTGGACTTGAATAATACATATACAATTAAATACCGGATTGTGTTATAATATGTCTGTCGGCGGATTCGTCGGCAGACTTTTTTTAAGGAGAGTAAAATGAGAGTATTAACAGATTTAGAACCAAAGAACGTTTTTTCGTTTTTCGAGGATATATGCAGTATTCCTCATCCATCATACAAGGAAGAGAAAATCAGTAATTATCTGGTGGAGTTTGCAAAGGCAAGAGGCCTTGAGCATTACCAGGATGAGCTTCACAATGTGATAATCATAAAGGAAGCATCAGAAGGATATGAGGATGTGGAGCCAATCATACTGCAGGGGCACATGGATATGGTTTGTGAGAAGGCACCTGACTGTGATAAGGATATGGACGAGGAAGGCCTGGACCTTTTGATAGATGGTGATTTTATCTCGGCAAAGGGCACTACACTCGGTGGAGATGACGGTATCGCGGTGGCATATGCGCTTGCTATTTTGGACGATGACAGCCTGTCACATCCACGCCTTGAGTTTGTATGCACTGTATGCGAGGAGGTCGGCATGGAGGGTGCTACAGGCATCGATGTGTCTATGCTTAAGGGAAAGAAGCTTCTTAATATGGACAGCGAGGAGGAGGGCGTGATGCTCGCAAGCTGTGCCGGTGGATGCAGAGCCGATGTGAAGCTGCCTGTAGAGAGAGAGACAGTGAGCGGAACAAAGCTTACTGTGAGCTTATCAGGTCTCACCGGCGGACACTCAGGCTCAGAGATTGATAAGGGAAGGGGCAATGCCAATACTCTTATGTCCAGACTGCTTCGCGACGCATCGGCACCTGTAGCTATAGCTTCTATAGAGGGCGGCAGAAAGGATAATGCCATTCCAAGAGAGTGTACTGCACAGATTATTGTAGCACCTGATGAGGCTGCGGCAGTGAAGGCTTCGATAGAACAGGCAGCAGCTGAGATCGCGGAGGAGTTTAAGGCATCTGATCCTGATCTTAAGCTTACTGTGTCAGAGAAGACTGACTGCAGTGAGTCAGCTATAAGTGCAAAGGATAGCGCAAGGGTTATCGCACTTATCGAGGCACTGCCAAACGGCATCATCAGAATGAGCCGGGAAATCGATAAGCTTGTTGAGACCTCGCTTAATCTGGGAGTTTTAAAATCAGACGATGCTGCTGTCACTTTAAGATACGCAGTCAGAAGCTCTGTCGGTGTGGCTAAAAAAAGCCTTAAGAACCAGCTTGTATGCATAGCAGGCGCTTTTGCGGCAGAGGTTACATTTGAGGGTGATTATCCTGCATGGGAGTACAAGAAGGATTCAAAGCTCCGCGAGGATATGGTACGGATTTTTGAGGAGATGTATGGCAAAAAGCCTACAGTTGAGGCTATTCATGCCGGTGTCGAGTGCGGACTTTTAAGTGGCAAGATTGAAGGACTCGACTGCATATCAATGGGACCGGACATGTATGATATCCATACGACTGAGGAGAGGCTTTCCATATCCTCTGCAAAGAGGTCATATGAGTATATACTCAGAGTGATTGCGTGCAAATAAATATTTATTCAAGGCTTTTGATAAAGGAAAGAGGTGTCATATGATACCTCTTTTTAAATGCCCTGTGAAAATAGCTCAGATTGTGAAATCCGACAGACAGTGAGACATCTAAAATTGAGGTATTGCCGCGCTCGAACTGTTCCACGGATTTTTCAAGACGCACATTGTTGATATACTGCACGCAGGTCATGTTCATGTGTTTTTTGAAGAAACGCATGAAGTGGTATTCACTGAAATAGCAAAGCCCGGCAAGCTCTGCAACCTGGATGCTTTCGGCATAGTGCACCTCGATGTAATCGAGCACATTTTTGAGCTTATCGGAGGATGTGTTGACACCAAAATCAGCATTTTTTTCACTGTATTGTAGCAATAGAAATATTGCCTGAAGCAGAAATGCCTTTAGAGCCAGCTCATAGCCGAATTCCTGACGGGAGTATAGATTTGTTATGCGCATGAAGCATTTGCAAAGGGATGAATATGCCGGATGCTTCGGTGCAATCAGGTAAGGCATGGCAAACTCATGGTTGATTAGCGGAGTCAGATATCTTGAAGAGCATATATCGGTATTGTTTCCACCTAAAAAATTGATATGGAATACATACGTTTCCGAGTAAAATTCGTCGCAGTCCCTTATTGAAATGGAATGCAGCAGCAGTGGCGGGATAAAGATGATATCGCCTTCCTTTGCTTCATATTCGAGCAAATCAATCTGATAGGTGCATGAGCCCTTTGTAATCAGTGTGAGCTCTGCCTCATCGTGCCAGTGTGTAGTGATGACAGGGTAATCTGCTGCAAGTCTTGTTATATATTTCTGAACGGGGAAAAATACTTCTCCGTGCTTTGCGTTTTCTTTCTGCCCGAGGGCAGGCGGATTATTGTTTTTCATATTGTTGTTTCTCCATAGCTTTTAAAACTATACCCTTTAAATTATAAGAGCAGTATTGTGTTATAAAATGAAAAAATATTGCAAGAATTTATACTAAACACTTTCTATAATAGCAGTATAATACATCAAGGCGAAGTGCTCAAGATGTAAATGAGTGCAAAATTTATGATTAGATAAGAGGTACACATTATGGAGAGAAAATGGTGGCATGACAAGGTGGCATATCAGATTTATCCAAAGAGCTTTCTGGATACAAACGGTGACGGAATAGGAGATTTAAGAGGTATCATTTCAAAGCTGGATTATTTAAAATCGCTTGGAATTGACATCATATGGCTGTCTCCGATATATAAATCGCCATTTGTGGATCAGGGCTATGACATATCTGATTACTATGCGATAGCGGAAGAATTCGGTACTATGGAGGAGTTTGATGAGCTCCTTGCCGAGGCAAAGAAGCGTGATATGCACATCATCATGGATCTGGTAATAAATCACTGCTCGGATAAGCACGAATGGTTTCAAAAGGCACTTAAGGATCCGGATGGAGAGTATGCTGATTACTTTTATTTCAGAAAAGGTAAAAACGGCAATCCGCCGAGCAATTACCGCTCTTATTTTGGCGGAAGCTGCTGGGAGAAGGTGCCGGGCACGGACAAGTATTATCTGCACATGTTTGCGAAGGAGCAGCCGGATTTAAACTGGGAGAATGAAAAGCTAAGACAAAAGCTTTATGAGATGATTAACTGGTGGCTTGATAAGGGCTTGTCAGGATTTAGAATAGATGCGATAATCAATATAAAGAAAAATCTCGATTTCCCTGATTTTGAGCCGGATGCAGAGGACGGACTGGCTGCCTGCTACAAGATGGTTGAAAGTGCAGAAGGTGTCGGAGAGCTCTTAGAGGAATTAAAGAACAATACATTTAAGAAGTATGATGCATTTACGGTTGGCGAGGTATTCAATATGAAGCCTGAGGAGCTGCCGGAGTTTATCGGTGAGAATGGGCATTTTTCAACGATATTTGATTTTTGTGCACAGTGCTTAAGTGATGGAGAGCATGGCTGGTATGATGCACCGAAAATAGATTTTGACAAATGGAGAAAGTCTATTCTTGGTTCACAGCTTGAGACAGAAAAGTACGGCTTTAAGGCCAATATTATAGAAAATCATGATGAGCCGAGAGGTGCCTCAAGATTTTTACCAAAGCATGCTCAAAATCCTGCCGGAATAAAGATGTTAGGAACTGTCAGCGTACTGCTTCGAGGCATTCCGTTTATATACCAGGGACAGGAAATCGGTATGCAAAATGCAAAATGGAACAGTATAGATGAGTATGATGATATCAGCACAAAGGATCAGTACAAGGCAGCACTTGCAGCAGGCTTATCAAAGGAGCAGGCACTTGCAGCCTGTGGAAGGATGAGCAGGGATAATGCAAGGACACCTATGCAGTGGAGTGATGAGGCAAATGCCGGTTTTACCACAGCAAAGCCATGGCTTAAGGTCAATGAAAACTATAAGGCTATCAATGTTGCGGCGCAGGAAAAGGACCCTTCATCTGTTTTGAACTATTACAGAAGGCTTGTGGCACTCAGAAAGTCAGATGAATTTAAGGAGCTGTTCACCTACGGCAGATGTGTTCCGGCATATGAGGATACAGATGGCATCATGGCTTATTACAGAGAGGATGAAAATAAGCGCGTGCTGGTTGTGGCAAATTTTGGCAGTAAAGAGGCACAAATCAGGCTGGATGGCAGTGTGAAAAAGGTGCTTTTGTCCAACGCAAATGATGCTGAAAAGAGCACTGTTTCAGTGGGAGCATCCGAGCTTAAGCTTGAAAGCTGTGAGGTTTTGGTGGTGCTTGTAAAATAGCATAATTTGATACAGCATTAAAGAAACTAGGCTGAATTTTTACAAAAAGAGACAGCTAAAAGAGATAATGAAGAGACAAGGAGGGCATAATGAGCAAAAACAATAATGAAAAATGGTGGAAAAAGGCGGTAGTTTACCAGATTTATCCAAAGAGCTTTCAGGATTCTAACGGAGACGGCTTTGGTGATTTACAGGGTATCATCAAAAGACTTGATTATCTTGAGACCCTTGGAATCAATGCAATATGGCTGTCGCCGGTATTTAAATCACCGCAGGCGGACAACGGTTATGACATTTCGGATTACAGGGATATTGATCCGACGTTTGGCAGTCTCGATGATATGGAGGAGCTCATAAACGAGGCAAAGAAGCACAATATAAGGATTATGATGGATCTTGTCTTAAATCATTCTTCAAACGAGCACAGGTGGTTCAAGGAGGCTAAAAAGAGCAAGGACAATCCATACCATGACTACTATATTTGGAGAGACGGAGATGAAGGCGTGCCGCCAAGTGATATGAAGGCTTGTTTCGGTGGAAGCGCATGGGAATATGTGCCGGAAATCGGACAGTATTATTTCCATCAGTTTTTACCGGAGCAGCCGGATTTAAACTGGGAGAATCCAAAGGTCAGAAGAGCAATCTACGATATGATTCTCTGGTGGATGGACAAGGGAGTCGGCGGCTTCAGACTTGATGTAATCGACCAGATAGCAAAAGAGCCGGACAAGAGAATCACCATAAACGGACCAAGGCTTCAGGAATATTTTAAGGAACTGAGCAAGGAGACATTCCAGAAGGGCGACCTGATTACCGTAGGTGAGGCATGGGGCGCAGACACAGAGCGAGCAAAGCTTTACAGCAATCCGGATGGCAGCGAGTTTTCTATGGTGTTCCAGTTTGAGCACATAGGGCTTGACCAGAAGGATGGCGGCGAGAAATGGGACCTTGCACCGCTTCCGTTTAAAAAGCTCAAAAAGATAATGGCTCACTGGCAGAATGAGCTCTACAACTGTGGCTGGAA
>ULON01011481.1_pt1 | contig 11790 bp, 9 predicted proteins | sample 1952571 | NCBI WGS metagenome assembly ULON01 (sample SAMEA4835603, study PRJEB28245) | human gut metagenome | biome: gut microbiome; material: fecal sample | place: Denmark | collected 2008
AACATGCAGCAGCAATACTCGTCATTCCTTACGACTTAAATATTCTTTAGTTTTTATACGGATTTCATTATCTATTGCAAAAATCTCATCTAAAGATGGACTGTTAATAACCTTGTGCATTTCCATCATTTTTTCAACAGCGTTAATTATATCAAAAAGCTTAATTTTTCCTGCTAAAAACTCAAATACAGCCTCTTCGTTGGCAGCATTTAAACAAACTGTAGAAGAGCCGCCTGTTTTCCCTGCTTCATACGCTAAACTTAGTGCTTTAAATTTATTCCAATCTGGTTTTTCAAAATCTAATCTTGCAGCTTCTGCAAAGCTAAAACTTTTAGATTTTATACCTTCAAACTTTTCCGGGTAAGTGATAGCATACTGAATCGGAATATGCATACTAGGAAGCCCGAGCTGTGCGATTACGCTGCCATCCTTATATTCAATTGCAGAATGAACGATACTTTGCGGATGGACAACAACTTCTATATTGTCATAATTCATATCAAAAAGGTGATGTGCTTCAATAACTTCCAGACCTTTATTCATTAAAGTTGCACTATCTACAGTAATTTTCTTACCCATATTCCATCTTGGATGAGCAAGTGCCTGTTCGACAGTAGCATTCTTCATATCCTCGACGCTTTTTCTAAGAAAAGGGCCGCCTGATGCTGTAATAATTAACTTATCAACATCTGCAATATTTTTTATGCACTGATGAATTGCACAATGTTCACTATCTACAGGAACAATTTTAACTCCTTTTTCTTTTGCAAGAGGCATTACAATATCACCGGCCATAACAAGTGTTTCTTTATTTGCAAGAGCAATATCAATACCGTTATTAATCGCTGTTATAGTAGGTTTTAAGCCAATTTTGCCTGAAACAGCAACGAGAATTATATCATTTTCTTTGTTTGAACATATTTCATCAAGTGAAGCCGGTTGTGCTCCTTCAATGAGATTTATATCTGAAGCAAATGCATATCGGGGTTTAAATCTTCGTATCTGTTCATTCAGTAATTCTATATTATTTCCTGCTGCAAGAGCAATAATTTCAAATTTATCCTCTAGTTTCTCAATAACTTCTAATGCTTGACGACCGATTGAACCGGTTGAACCTAGTATACTAATTTTTCTCTTCATAACATTATTCCAGCTCTCTTACATATGAAAAATATTCATTATTTTTATACTTTTCCGAAGACCTCTTTACATCTTCTTTACTTAAAAAGCCCATTCTTAAAGCAACTTCCTCTAGACAAGCGATTTTAATCCCCTGATTTTCTTCAATAGTTTGGATATACTGTCCCGCCTGCATTAATGATTTATGTGTTCCTGTATCAAGCCAAGCGAATCCTCGTCCTAAAAGTTCTACATTCAGAAGGCCTTTTTCAAGATATACTCTATTTAAATCAGTAATCTCCAGCTCTCCCCGGGCAGAAGGTTTTAAAGCTTTGGCGTATTCAACAACATCATTATTATAAAAATATAGACCTGTAACTGCATAATTAGACTTAGGTCTTGCGGGTTTTTCCTCTATGGAAAGAGCTTTACCATTTGCATCAAACTCAACTACTCCGAATCTTTCCGGGTCTTTAACCTGATAGCCGAATACTGTTGCGTTGCCATTTTGCGCTGAATGAACAGCTTTGTGGAGCATTCTTGAGAAACTTTGTCCATAAAAAATATTATCTCCAAGTACGAGAGCAACAGCGTCATCCCCAATAAACTCTTCTCCTAGGATAAATGCTTGTGCTAACCCATCAGGACTAGGTTGAACTTTATAAGAGAATTTAACACCAAATTGAGAGCCGTCGCCTAAAAGTTTCTCAAAGTTTGGCAAATCTTGTGGAGTTGAAATTATCAAAATTTCTCTAATGCCTGCCAGCATAAGCACAGATACCGGATAATAAATCATTGGTTTATCATAAACCGGCAGCAGCTGCTTAGATACTGCCATTGTACTCGGATAAAGTCTAGTTCCGCTTCCGCCAGCTAAAACAATTCCTTTCATGCTTCAATCCTCAAATCTAAGTAATCCTTAAGTGCAGCTTCCCATTGACGGCAGATTTTATCGTTATCCATTACACTATATGCAGGTCTTTTGGCAGGTCGAGGAAACTCATCTGTTGTGCAGGGTTGTAAATTTACATTTAAATTCATCTGTTTAAATATCTCTTTTGCGAACCCATACCAGCTTGTATATCCGCTTCCGCATACATGATATGTGCCATATGGTTTATTTAAAAGCTTCAATATGCCGTTAGCAAGTTCTACAGTCCAGGTAGGACATCCAATCTGATCATCCACAACTTTCAATACTTCTTTATCTTTTAATGAAATCATAGTTTCTACAAAATTCTTGCCATGGTGTCCATACAGCCAGCTGGTTCTTGCAATATAGTATTTTTCACAAAAGCTTCTTACTGCTTCTTCGCCTTCGTATTTGGTCTGACCATAATTATTAATAGGGTTCGGCATATCATCTGGTTTATAAGGCTCTGTATTACAGCCGTTAAATACGTAATCCGTTGAAATATATACCAGAGTAATTCCAAGCTTTCCGCACGCATCTGCAATATTTTCAGTACCTGTAACATTTATGAGCTCTGCAGTCTTTAAATCCTCTTCAGCTTTATCAACATTTGTATAAGCTGCACAATGAATAACAATTTCAGGTTTGTATTCCTCAAGAACCTGTTTTACCTGTTCTGCATTAGTGATATCAAGTGTATCAACATCGGTTTCGATAACTTCATATCCAGCATCCTCAAATATCGGGCATAAATCCTGCCCAAGCATACCTTTTGCACCTGTTACAAGAACTGCCATTATTAAACCCCGACTTTCTTTTCTTCTATGTGTTTAATCCACTCTTGATTGTTTAGATACCAGTCAATAGTCATTTTGATGCCCTGTTCAAATGTAACAGAAGGCTCCCAGCCTAATTCAGAGGTAATCTTATCATTAGAAATTGCGTATCTCCTGTCATGACCTAATCTATCCTGAACATATTCTATAGAAGATTCATCTTTCCCCATTGCTTCAAGTATCAGACGGGTAATTTCCATATTTGTTTTTTCATTGTGACCGCCGACATTGTATACTTCACCAATTTTTCCTTTATGGAGTACTGTATCAATTGCTGCGCAATGGTCATATACATATAACCAGTCTCTAACATTTAACCCGTCGCCATATACTGGAACTTTCTCTCCTCTCAAAAGCTTAGAAATAAAGAAAGGAATAAGTTTTTCCGGATACTGATACGGGCCATAATTATTAGAACATCTTGTAGTAAGTACCGGAAGTTTATAAGTTTCATAATAAGCTCTTACAAGCATATCAGCACTGGCTTTACTGGCTGAATACGGACTATTAGGAGCAAGCGGAGTAGTTTCATAAAAATAACCAGTTTTACCAAGTGTTCCGTAAACTTCATCTGTTGAAACCTGTAAATACCTTTCAATGCCAATCTCTTTTGCTGCCTGTAATAGATTTAATGTACCCTGTACATTTGTTTCTATAAAGATTTCAGGATGTTTGATTGAATTATCAACATGGGATTCAGCAGCAAAGTTAACTATACAGTCTACTTGTGATACTAATTCTCTTACAAGTTTTCTATCACATATATTTCCGTGAATAAATGTATAATTAGGGTTATTTTCAACATCTTTTAAATTTTCAAGATTTCCGCAATATGTAAGTGCATCAATATTGATAAGCTTATAATCAGGATACTTATTCAAAATATGTCTGACAAAACAGCTTCCGATAAAGCCTGCACCGCCTGTTACCAATAAATTCATAAAATCTCCTTTAATGTAGGTTGTTTCTGGTCTTTTTCAGATAATATCGGGTCAAAATCTATTCCCCAATCAATATTTATATCTTTATCACACCACAATACCCCTCTATCAGCCTGAGGAGCATATTCCCCGCTAGCTTTATACAAAAGTTCGGCTTCTTCTGAAAGAACAACAAAACCATGTGCAAAGCCTTCCGGTATATAGAGCATGTGCTTATTTTCTTCCGAAAGTTCGACCTTAACATATTCTCCAAATGTTTTAGAATCTTTTCTAATATCAACAGCAACATCATAGATACGGCCTCTGCCGCATCTTACAAGTTTTGCCTGTCCATAAGGTGCTTTCTGATAATGCAGTCCTCTTAAAACGCCTTTTACTGATTTTGAATGGTTATCTTGATTAAATTCTACAGCAATACCATTGTCATAAAAATCAGATTTTTTATAAGATTCCATAAAAAAACCGCGGTTGTCACCAAAAACTTTTGGTTTAACCAGTATTACATCCTCAATTTTTTGTTTTTCAAATTCAAACGGCATATTCCCACTCCTTAGGATATATTTTATCATAAAGACAAAGAAAATAAAGCAAAAAAATATGCGCTTGGCGCGATTCGAACGCGCGACCTATCCCTTAAAAGGGGAGTGCTCTACCTGCTGAGCTACAAGCGCAAATTATTAAAATTTGAATTATTAATTTATCAATAAACCTTTTATACTTCGGCTGTGGAATAACCACGAGATATATATTAACAAGAACAAAATTTACTGTCAAGGGTTTTATTACTTTCTGATATTTCTTTAATAATTTCGGCTATTTCAGCTGAAATATCAGAGCTTTCCTTTATATTTGCTCTTACAAGTTTGGCAAATTCTGCTTTTTTAAATTCATGTAATCCTTTAGTTTTAAAAATATTTTCTAAATTTTTTACTTCAGGCTGTTCATCATCCAAATCGCTTTCGGAAATTGATGTAAAATTTGCAAAATGCATGTTTAACGTTTTGATTATAAGTGATTTAGGAAGCAAGTCTTCAAATTCTCCGCAGCTAACTAGATGAATTTTATCAATATCTCTAAGCTTAGGCTTAATCTGCCGGATATTATCCTCTGCATCTTTGTCCAGAAGTAAAAATACAGGAATTTTAAGCTCTTCTATAAGTTTGTAATACATTTTAACTACTTGATTTTTTCCACCAGCTGGAATAACCTGAATACCTTTCTGATAAAAGTCATAACCTAAATATTTAGAAAAGGCTGGTAGTAAAATTTCTTCCGTTAATCCTTCCACCAGCAGTACTTTTTCTATTGGATATTTAAGAAACAAATTTTCTCTCATGCTTATTAAATCAGAAGCTCTCGATAAATTTTTAAGCCACTTTAGATTGACACAGCAATCCTCTTCAATAGATTTAACAGCTTCATGATAATTTAATCTGTTTTCCAATAGACATTGCGTATCTGTATCATTTTTAAAAATGGAATTTTCATATTCCGCTAATCTTAAGTTTATTGAGTAATCACCGGAAATCGGATTTTCGAGTGAATTATTAAAAATTTCTTCCGCTATTTTTTTTATTTTTTCAGCAGGATAATTTAATAATTCATTTTTCTTAATTTTAGGTTCAATTAGATTTGACAAAATTATATCTGAAAAAACTCTTAAATATTTTTCTCTGGTAAATTTAAATCTAGTTAGCCTATCTAAAGATATTTTTATTTGTTCTGGTGTTAATTTTTTATACTTCATTAAAAATATTATATTATATCTTGTAAATTTTTGTAACGATTCTAATGTAAACTTTTGTAACAATAATTTAAAAAAAACGAAATTTTTAGCAATAAATATACTTTATATATATAAGAGTATAAAAAATACGGAGACGGTATAAAAAATGGCTTTCTTGTTATTACTACATGAAAAAATGAGGCTCAAACGTCAAGTCAATAAACTGACGTTAAAGCAGCTGCGCTATGGCAACCGCCTTGACCGTATGACTAAGAACATTTCTCGAGTGCAAAAAATGTACTCGAGTAAAATGACGCAATTAGAAAAACAAGCTCAGATGATGCAGAGTCAAGCTTCTGTATTCTTTAGAAATCAGATGGGCCTTGGAATGGATAATCAAGCCTTTAATCCTTGGAATATGTCAGGTGGCGGCATAACCTCATTTGTACTTAATCAAATGGGTGGTATGCTTGCAAGCGGACAAATACCAAAAGATAAAGATAACAAATTCCCTGCAATGGATCAGGCTAAGTTCCAAGAAATGCTTCAAGATTACTATACTAGCGGCTTGGGACAATACAAAGATGCAGATGGTAATCCTCAAGAAGGCAAATATGGCTCTAATGGTCAGTTCACGCAGGATGAAGTAACGGCATTTAAGATGGCAATGCAGGCTGCACAGCAAAACCAATCTCAAGCAAATATGATGTGTCAGCAAATGAGCCAAAACTATCAAAACAATGTTTCAATCTGGTTAGAAGCAGCAAAAGAACAATTAGAAGCAGAACAAGATGCAGCTTTGGCTCCTCTGGAAGCAGAACAAACAGATATGGAACTCGACAAAGAATCAGTAGAAACTCAATTAGCTTATGCAAAAGAAAGATTACAATCAATAGAACAGGCTTGCAGCGAAGAAACCAAGAATGCTGCTCCAAAATTCGGATTAGGTTAATTATAGTAATAATAACATTTAAAGGCGGCTCAGGAGAGTCGCCTTTTTTATTAAACTTCTAATGGCTGGTCTAATGAACGTATTGAAACATCTACTTCATTCGGGAAAAATTGTTTCATATGGTTAACTAAATCGTTCGTAGAATTTACCCAGAATACTGGAGATGTCAATATTTTAGCGGAATACCCTTCTACAGGAGGAAGTTTAAACATAACCGGATCATCTCCGTGATGTTTGGCCAATATGTTCTTTATACCGCAAAGTTCTTCGTACTTAATATCTCTTTTGAGACTTACAGTTACAATATTTGCATTTTCTACTGATTTTACACTGTCAATAAGCAAGCTTATCTGCTCTTCTCCTCTATGCTGAATTCGTCCTGTAACAACAACTTTATTATCCAGTTCTAGCAGCTCACCGTATTCCAGAAGTTTTTTATGGAAACATACACAATCTACTTTACCTGTTAAATCTTCAACAGTTACAAATCTAAGGAATTTAGATGGATCTTTTTTGGTAGGAATTTGCCTTGTTGCAGTTACAAGCCCGCATATTGTAACTTCTTCTTCCTCTTTTAGCTCAGCCAGTTCTGTAATTCTGTGAGTCATAAGAAATTGCAGTTTATCTCTGATTGAGAAAAGAGGATGTGAGGTTACGTAAAAACCTAAAAACTCTTTTTCAAATTGCTGAATTTCTTTGTCTGTATACTCTGCATCGCTGCCCACAAGCTGATACTGTACGTTAGCGAATCCATCATCAGCACCCATTGCAGCAAACAGGCTTACCTGCCCCATTGCACGGTCCTTTGCCTCTTTTGATGTAACATCAAGAATATGATCCATATTATCAAATAGCTGTTTTCTGCTCTTTTCTATATTTGAAAAGGCACCAGCTTTTATCAGACCTTCAAGCGATTTTTTGTTAACGAATTTTGCGTCTACCCTCTTGCAAAAATCGAAAATACTTGAAAATTCGCCATTTTCTTCTCTTTCTTTAATAATAGCCTCTACTACAGGTTCACCGACCTGCTTAATTGCAGCAAGACCAAATCTTATATTTTCACCGTCAGGTGTGTATTCTAAATAAGAATGGTTTATATCAGGAGGTAAGACCTTTATTCCGTATTTTTGAGCTTCTTCAATATATAGCTGAGTTTGGTCTTTATTATCCGATACGCTAGAAAGTAATGCTGATAAGTATTCTACAGGAAAATGACATTTTAAATAAGCTGTCTGATAGGCTACAAATGCATAAGCTGCAGAGTGTGATCTGTTAAAGCAGTATGAAGCAAACGCTTCTATCTGTTCAAACAAAGTTGCAGCATCATCAGGTTTCATATCATGATGAGTAGAAGCAAGTTCAATAAACTTACCCTTTTGTTTTTGCATCTCCTCTACTTTTTTCTTACCCATCATACGTCGGACAATATCTGCTTCACCGAGAGAATAATCTGCAAGAGTCTGGAATACTTGCATTATCTGTTCTTGATATACAATTGTTCCATAAGTATCTTTAAGAATCGGCTCTAAAAGCGGATGAGCATAGGTAACTTTTTTTATACCATGTTTTCTGGCAACAAACTCATCAACCATACCAGAACCAAGCGGCCCCGGTCTGAATAATGCCACAAGAGCGCCTAAATCTTCAAATACGTCTGGTTTTAGACGTTTAACAAGGTTAATCATACCTTGTGATTCTAATTGGAAGACTCCTATAGTTTCTCCTCGAACCAGCATTTTATATGTTTCTTTATCATCGAGAGGAATATTGTTAATATCTATATCAACACCGCGGTATTTTTTAACCATATCAACGGTTTTGTATATCATGGTGAGGTTTCTTAACCCTAAGAAGTCCATTTTCAAAAGTGATAAAACTTCTGTTACTTCATGCGGCGGATAGCCGGTCTGTACAATACCATCTTTTGACGGCTGAACAGGAATAATTGTATCTAAAGGTGCGTGTGAAATAATTACGCCGGCAGCATGAGTACCTGTTCCGCATTTTAAGCCTTCAATAGCAATAGACATGTCTATCAGCTTTTTAAAACCAACTGTTTTTCCAGTTTCCGGATTTAAAATTTGATAATCTTCGTCATAGAGTTTTTTTAGTTCTGATCCCTCAGCTTTTACAGCATCTTTCAACCATTTCGCTTTTGGATTTGTAGCTGCAGCAATTTCAATAGCTGGTTCAATTAACCCGGCTAATCTATTACTTTCTGAAAATGGAACTTTTAATACCCTTGCAACCCCTTTAAATGCGGCTTTAGGTGCATAAGTTGAAAAAGTTATAATTTGACAGACTCTGTCTTCACCATATTTTTGGGTTACGTAATCTATAACCTGACGTCGTTTTTCAATGCAGAAGTCAATATCAATATCGGGCATTGTAAAACGCTCTTCGTTAAGAAATCTTTCAAACAACAGATTATGTTTTATCGGATCCAAATCAGTAATTTCAAGGGCATAGGCTACTACACTTCCGGCAGCAGAACCACGGCCGGGGCCTACTGGAATATTATGTGTTTTAGCATAATGTATAAAGTCCCAGGTTATAAGAAAGTATGCCGGAAACCCCATTTTGTTTATTACACTTAGCTCATAATCAACACGAGATTTTAAATCGTCAGATATTTCTCCGTAACGTTTTTTCAGACCTTCATATACAATATGCTGCAAGTAGGTTTCGTTTGTGTAACCCTCCGGCACATCATAATGAGGGAGAGGTGCATTTCCAAGCTCAATTTCTACATTACATTTTGAAGCCGCATCTTCTGTATTCTTCACGCATTCTTCAAAAGTTTCATCGTCCATCCAAGAGAATGCCTTACGCATCTCTTCTTTTGATTTAATATAAAATTCGTTGTTAGGAAAATGGAAGCGGTTTGGATCATCTTTATCAGCATTTGTTTGCAGACAAAGAAGAGTATCCTGAGCATCTGCATCTTCTCTTCTAAGATAATGGGAGTCATTGGTAATAATCATTTTGATATTAAGCTCTTTTGCTATTTTAATCAAATCAGGATTTGTACGCTTTTGATCTTCCAAATTGTGATCCTGCAGCTCAATATAATAATCATCTCCAAATAAATCTTTATATCTCTGTGCTGTTTCTTTAGCCTTCGCATAATCTCCTTTTAAAAGGTTTTGCAAGACTTCACCGCCTAAACAGGCAGATGCACAGATAAGTCCTTCATGATGCTCTTTTAATAGCTCAAAGTTAATACGAGGCTTGTAATAAAAACCTTCACACCACGCAGTTGATACTAGCTTGATTAAGTTTGCGTAACCTTTAGCGTCTTTGCATATTAAAATTAGGTGATACAAAGGATTATGAGAATTGTCATGAACATGTATATCTCCATCATGCACATAAAATTCACAGCCAATAAGTGGATTTATCCCGGCTTCTTTAGCTTTCTCATAAAACTCAATTGCAGAGTACATTACACCGTGGTCTGTAACAGCAATTGCGGGAAGTTCATTTTCTTTGGCGTAGTTTACCAAATCCCCTATTCTTATTGTCCCATCCAGAAGTGAAAACTCCGAGTGAATATGTAAAGGTATAAATTTTGCCATAACTATAATCTAACACATAAACATATTAAGGTTTGTAAAATTATCTCTTTTCTATAAGCATATATTTACGCCCTTTATCAATGACTTTGTAATTCAAATTTTTAAAGTCTTTATTCATATGTTTATATTGAACTATTACAAGATTATTTTGCTCTTTTAATTCATTTTTTAAATCTTCAATGTTATAGAAAAGTCCATATTCAACAGGTTGACCGCTATAAAAAATTAATGAATATTTTCGATCAAATTTGTATGCAGTTAGTGTTTTATTATGTACCTTTGCATATTCTGCAAAACGCATCAGGTCATCTTGCCCAAATTTATAGTCAATTTCAAAGAATTTTTCTGTTCCGAACGCTGAAAGAATAAGCATAAATAGTACGTACGTAAAGAAAACTCCAATATACTTCTCTTTTTTTGCAAAAATTATAGAAGCTAAACCTGCAATAAATAATAGTGATATGCAAAGCGGTTTTGCAGAAGCAATATCACTATTAAGCTGAGCTGGCAAGTATAAAGGTGTGAATAATGCTATTATTGAAGCTAGAATAAATATTCCGCCTAATATATAGACAGTTATGTTAATAATTTTACTGTATTCGCCTTTTTCTATATATCTGGTCCATATATAACCTCCAAGACATGCCAGAGAGCCATATATAGGAAGAATATATGTAACAAGCTTAGTATCAGATGCAGAGAAAAATACCAGAACAAATAAGGTTATAATTCCGTTATAAACCAAAAATTTTTGGATATTAGTAACATTCTTAAATACAAAATCCTTTTTAACGATTTTTCTTATAAAAACTGCAAGTACTGAAAATATCCAAGGGAAAAATCCCCATAATAAAGTCAATATATAGAAATAGAACGGTTGTTCTCTTCCAAGCTCATTCCCTCCAATAAAACGCTCAATGTGGTGTTTTACGATATATTCCTCAAAGAACAAAGGATCATGCATTTTTAGCATAATAATATGCCAAGGCAATGTGATTAATAAAAATAAGATTATACCCGGAATAAAGTATAGTGGCTTAAAGATTTCTTTAAAATTTTTCGAATATAATGAGATGAAAAACATAGACCCAAACGGTATTACAAAACCAGGGATTCCTTTTGCCATAACAGCAAGGCCTGAAAAAATATAGAATAACCACCAGCAGTATTTTTTATGTTTTTCTTGGCAAAAATTAGTAAAAATTCCAAAGCATAAAGAAAATCCGATACAGGTTGCAACAACAATATCAAGAATGGCAAATTTTGCCAGGATTAAAAATTCTAGAGATGTTGCAAAAATTAAAGATGAAACAACCCCGTAACCACGTGATATAATTCTTTTTCCTAAAAAATATACAGTAAAACAGCATAACATACCGTCTAAAGCAACAGGAAATCGAGCTGTAAATTCTGTTACCCTGCCCCAAAAAGCAAACGATAAACATTCTCCCCAAAAATACAGGGGTGGCTTTTCAAAAAAGAATTGTTTATTTAAATACAATGTAAGAAAATCTTTCGTATGAAACATATCCTTTGACATTGATACATATCTTGATTCATCAACATCCATCAATGCATATGCCCATATATTGTGAAAAAATATAAAGTAAAATAATATGGTTAATCCCAGAATTGTAAATAATTCAGGATGTTTTAATACAAAATTTTTTATTTTAGTCATTCTCTCCTCCCTGCAGCATAAAGTATAATAACACAAAAACAAAA
>ULON01019118.1_pt1 | contig 11785 bp, 10 predicted proteins | sample 1952571 | NCBI WGS metagenome assembly ULON01 (sample SAMEA4835603, study PRJEB28245) | human gut metagenome | biome: gut microbiome; material: fecal sample | place: Denmark | collected 2008
AATGCAAAAGCAGCATTAAAACAGATTTTAGAAAATCCGGATTATCAGTTTGTAGCAGATCATGCAAGTTTTCTCGGGCGGATCCAGACGGCGTGCATGCGCATACGACCGGACGAAGTGACCGGAAGAGTAGGAAAGCTGCAGGAAGCGGTTGAAAAAAATGATTTTCTAGGAATGCGGCGTTATGCAGATGCGGATCCGGTCATTGCGGCGGCAGCCGTCTGCAGGGCAGAAATGGAACCAGCGTTAGATGATTTGAACTCGTTTTAACTGTGATAATGTCGGAAAAAAAGAAAAAAGGTTATGTGGTGGGAGCCTTGTTTCAAGATAAGGCAGTAACCAAAAACAGCTTAATCATACCGGCTGTTTTGGTGGGTGGAAGAAAGAAAAAACATACAGAAGGGAGGAATGTATATATGGGTGTGAGAGTTGTTATCCCGAACATGTCAAAGACGTTTGGAGCGTTGCACTATGCCGGCGAAGGCGAAGCGGTCACATGGAACATCTATGGAGAAGATGTCAAAGGAAATTTCTACACGTTCTTTGCCGACGCACTCCGCGGGGAAGTTGTAGAAGCTTTGGTGATCGGCGCAAACGGATCCCAGCCGTTTGAGTTTGGTGAAGCGGTCGTTTTGGAAAATCCAAGCATTATTGCAAGAAGTCATGAGACGCGGAGCGACGGAATGAATAACTTGCTTTTAATGGCAGATGGTATCTATCGGGAATCAGATGTCTGCCTGGAAGATAAACCGGATGATGGCAGTGTAGACGAGCTGGTGGAAGAATACCTGGTAAAACACGGGTACAGCATTATGAAGCGGGACGAATGAAGAAAAGGTAAATGAGAAAAGCAGATCAGAAAAACAAACAAAACGATATGTGAAAACAGGAAGAGAGGAAAATATCATGGAATTAAAAAATGTATTTATTGATGCAGGAAAATCATTAGGAAACATCACCTTTGCTGGAGCAGGAAAAGAAAACCAGCAGCGTGCAAATGGCAGGCGTACGGTTACATCAAGAACTTACAGCCTTTATTCCGATGTACAGCGCGCGGATAACGTTGAGGTTACCATTCCTGGAAAGGCAGGGGTAAAGCATTTTGAGTACGAGGAACCGGTGGCGCTTATTAATCCCCGTGTGGAAATTGAAGGATACGCGATCAATAACAGGGGTTATGTGAATTATAAAATTTATGCGGATGATATCATTTCCGTGGATGAGCTGGCAGATACAGGGGTAAAGCAGTAATCCGGTAAAAGAAGCATATGCAGCATAGCAAATGAAACAAAAGAAAACAATTCAAAAAGAAAAGAATAGAAAATAAAAAAGATTAGAAAGATGGAGGAAAGACAATGAGATTTTCAGAAGGATTATTTATCGATACAGAGAAAACATTAGGAGAATTAAAGTTTGCGGCATTGCGCAGAGAGAACTACGCACAGGACGAAGAAGGGAATGTGACCGATGAGGTTACAAAACGTACATATGACCTGAAATGTCAGCGCCAGGGGCACACGATCACAGTCAGCATTCCACCGGAAGCCGGAGAAAAATACTTCCCATACAATGCGGCGGTAACGCTTGTAAATCCGGTAGTAAGCGCAAGAGCGGATGCAACGTTTGGTGGAAGGGCAACGGCAGACTGGTACATCAATGCGGACGATATCGTATTGGCAGATGCTGCAGGAAAACCTGCTGATCAGACAAAAGCTGCCGGAGCAGACGCATCGAAAACAGCAGATCAGAACAAACCATCTGATAAGACAGCAGATAAGACCGGAACGGACGCAAAGGACGGAGGGAACAAAAAATAAATAACCGGATGGGAGAGTGGAATAGATGAACAGATTTCCAATCTGGAAAGGAAACCGCATCGGGCGTTATGATGACAGGCTGATTTTTCGGTCTGTCATTTTTTTCGCCCTGGTCATTACAGCATTATCCGCTTTTGTGATCCGGCTGACAGAAGGGAATATCCTGCTTAGGGTATTCCTTCTCTTCCTGCTCACGATTTTATGTCTGCTGGATCTACTTTATAAATGGAAAAGCGGCCGCATGACAGACATCCGCAACCGCCAGGCAATGGCGCGTATGCTGCTGGAAAATCGATGGTTTGAGACAGAGCCACTGCAGCAGAGTAAAACAGGCGGCAGAATGGAGCGGATCACATATTTTCCGGCGCTTTATTACAGGCGGAAAAAACGGTATATCTATGTGACAGTCAAGATCAGTATGGGAAAGTATCAGGATAAGTTGCTTACCCTGGAGGAAAAATTAGAAACCGGGTTAAATTGTGAACTGGTAAAAAAAGATACAAGAGATATCTGGGTTAAATATGAATTCCTGACCGGAGTTGAAAAGAACCGGATCGATATTCAGGATGTGAAGGCGGAAAACGGAGAATTGAACCTGATGGAACATATTTCATGGAAGTATGACAAATTGCCGCACATGTTGATTTCAGGTGATACAGGAAGCGGAAAGACAATCTTTCTGCTGATCGTGATAAAAGCGTTATTAGAATCCGGTGCAGTGCTGCATATCTGTGATCCGAAGAAAGCGGACCTGTCCTATTTATCCAGGATCATGCCGGATGTGAACTACGATACAGAGAGCATGATGGGGTGTGTGAAAACTTTTTATGAAGGAATGGAAGCCCGTTATGATGAAATGCAGGAACATCCGGATTTTAGGATGGGTGCGAATTATGCAAAAGTTGGACTGACACCGCATTTTTTAATTTTTGATGAATATGTGGCTTTTATGGATACGCTTGCAAAAAAAGAGTGGGAAGAGGTCATGAAGCTGATCCGGATTATTATCATGAAAGGCAGACAAGCAGGATATTTTATTATTCTTGCGTGTCAGCGACCAGATGCAAAATACCTCGGAGATGGTGTCCGCGATCAGTTCGGTTTCCGTGTTGCGCTGGGTAGTATGTCTGCAAGCGGGTACACCATGATGTTTGGCAGTATTGATAAACAATTTAAAGAAAAAGATATTGCGGGGCGCGGCTATGTAAACACCGGAAACGGTGTTGTAACAGAGTTTTACGCTCCATATGTAGATCCGCGATATGATTTTTTTACAGAGCTGTCGCGGATCTATGAGAAAAGACAGCAGGAAGGAGAAGCGTGTGATCGAATGTATGAAAACGGCAGCGAAACTGCCGGAGAGGAATGAGGAAAAGGCGATTGAAGAAAAAGAAAATAAAAAACAGACGGAACATATTTATATCAGCGGACCGATTACCGGAACACCGGATTATATGGAACGTTTTGAGAAAGCAGAAAAGGAATTAACCGAAAATGGATATTCTGTAATCAATCCGGCGAAAGTCAATGCAATGCTGCCACAGGATACAACGTGGGAAGAATATATAAAAGTATCATTGACGCTGTTGTCGATCTGCACCGGAGTGTACATGATGCCGGGCTGGAGGGAGAGCCGTGGTGCAGTACTTGAGTTTATGCAGGCAAGACGTAATGAAATGCAGATCTATGAGGATATCCCTGGGAGACTGCAGGACTGAATAATAAAATGGGATGGTGGCAGATGTGGAAAAGAACCGGGAGATGTTAAAAGAGATTGAGAAAAAACGCAAAGAACTGGGATTATCCCAGGTAGAACTTGCAAAACGCATTGGTTTTTCAAGAGGCTATTATAACATGCTGGTGCACGGGAAAAAGCCGGTCAGTGACAAACTGGCTGACCAGCTGCAAAACGTGCTTCAGGAATACCGGAAAGAAAAAGAAAGCGGTTATGGAACACGGACAGAAGATCCGGCGGACTGTTTTAGAACAGCGGATGACGTATGGAACGCCGGAGAAACAGGAGAGATGGCAGACGAGTACATAGAAGAAAATGAAGATTCCATTGCATTTGATCCGGTGGAATGGATCACGAACCTGGAAACAAGACGGAAAAGCTACGGCGTATCGCAAAGTGAATATGCAGAAACGGCAGGAATCAATAGAAGTTATTACAGTGTATTGTTGACCGGAAAAAAACGGGCAACAAAAAAGCTGTTAGAACATTTGGAAATGGTTCTTGAGATATTTAATCCGGATAAAGAAATGGAAATTTTATTTGACTATGTTCGGATCCGGTTTGCAACCACGGATGAGAGACGCGTGATCGAAGATGCCATGAATATCCGGATGCAGTACATGATTGAGGAAGCGCACAGCTTTTACGGTTACGGACGCCAATATATCTACGGTGATATCACGGTTATGGTATCGCCGGAACATGAAAAAGGGATCCTGCTTGAACTAAAGGGCAAGGGGTGCAGACAGTTCGAAGCGTTTCTTAAGGTGCAGAAACGTACCTGGTATGATTTCTTCCGGACGGCAAGAGAAATGGGGGCGGTATTTAAGCGGATCGATATTGCGATCAACGACCGTGCCGGAATTTTAAATATACCGGAGCTGATAGTAAAATGCCGTCGGGATGAATGCATCACGATTTTTCACAGTTATAAGGATTACCAGTCCGGGGAACTGATAAGGAATCGGGAAAAAGATGCGGCAAGCATGGGAAATACATTGTACCTGGGATCCTTAAAAAGTGAAATTTATTTCTGCATTTACGAAAAGGATTATGAGCAGTATGTAAAAAATGGCACGCCGCTGGATGAGGCGGAAACGAAAAACCGTTTTGAAATACGGTTAAAAGATGAGCGTGCGGAGGTGGCGGTGGATGATCTTTTGGAGATGGAAGATGTAGCCTGTACGGCTTATTCTATTATCAACCACTATGTCCGTTTTGTAGATGCCGATCCGGAGAAGGAATGCAGAAACTGGCCGTTAAATGAGCGCTGGGTGTGGTTTTTAAACGGACAGTACCGGAGCATTAAGCTGACGACAAAACCGGAAGAGTACACACTTGACCGGACACTCCTCTGGCTTACAAGACAGGTCGCACCGTCCCTTAAAATGGTACAGAAGCTGGATGATCTCAGAGGCACGCGCCTGGCGAAGGATATGATCGAGGAAGCCAATCTGTCCCCGCATCATAAAAAAATCTTAAAACAACAGCAGGCGGCACTGGACGATGTTGTCACAGCAAGGCAGAAAGGAAGAAAATGGATTGATGATCTTAAGCAGGAATACATGGAATCCTGAAATTGCGGCGTCGCAATTTTTAAAGCGCAAAGCTGGATGTGTTATGGAACATGCGCCATAAAGAAGAAATAAAAAGAAAAAAGAAAAAATGTAACAGTAAACAGACGGCAGAAGCTGTCTTTTTTTATGCACAAAAATGTGCGGAAAGGAAAGAGAAAGATGAATTTTGGACAGGGAATTTATACGTGGCTCATGACGAATATACAGCCTCTGGTTTTAGGAGGGATTATTATTGTTGGTCTTGTGCTTTTATTTAAACACAAGATTGCGGAGCTGATTGTTTTTGCAATTATCGCGGTCATAGCGGTTGGTTTTGTCTTTAATCCCTCTGGGACAAAAGACACGATGTTAAAGATCTATAATGGCACGATCATCGAGGGCGGTGCTGCAGATGATGTAGAAGATGGAGGAAAATAATCTCTGATAAAAATAAGGTGCGGGGCGGGCTGCCCTGTGCCTTAGCTAAGTGAAAAAGGATGAAGAAAACCGCCGGACAGGCAGAAAGGAAAGAAAGGGAAGAAATGAAACAGGTAAAGTCATATACAAGCATCTGGAATGTTGAAAAAGTGATACATGCGGTCGGGGATGTTAATCTGCCGTTTCCGGCGACGATAACACAGATCGGGTATTTTACCGGAACGGCAGTTGTATGTCTTATGATTCACAACCTGCCGCCATTTGTGTATATAAAAAGTTTCGTTGTATGGGCTGCGATATGCGTAGGAAATGCGTATCTGATGTCAAAAAAGAGCTTTGATGGCAAAAAACCGTACCGATTCTTATGCGCGGCGTTTAATTATCTGATACGCCCAAAAGAGACTTATGCAGGAAAACGTGTGGTGTATCGTAAAAAGACGGTAAATGAATATATTACCGCAGTGAGGAGGGATATATATGTTCCCGATTAAGTACATCGAAAACAATATGATCTTAAACCAGCAGGGAGAATGGTGGGCGTATTATGAACTGATCCCGTACAACTATGCTTTTTTATCTCCGGATGAAAAGATGGCAGTACATGAACGGTTCCGTCAGATCATGACGGTAAACAGGGAAGGCAAGATGCATGCGCTCTGCATTGCATCTGAAACATCCGTAAGGGACAGGCAGGAACGCTGCAAGAGACACTTAAAGGGGGATCTTAAAGAAACAGCAGAAAAAGTGATCGACATCCAGACAGAAGGGCTGATCACTTCTATGGGTGGAATAGAAAATGAAGTTACCTACCGTTTCTTTTTAGGTTTTAAGCTGATCAAGGGAGAAGAGGAAGTTAGTGTAAAGAAGGTCAAGGAAGATATTTTAGCCGTATTTACAGACTTTATAAACAGTGTCAACCATAACCTGATGGGTGATTTTGTCAGCATAAACAGTGCAGAGATCGAGCGGTATGCAAAACTGGAAAACTTTTTAAGACAGCGTGTAAAAGGGAAGTTTTCCCTAAAGCGCCTGGAAAAGAAAGACATTGGCTACATTGTAGAGCATATCTATGGACAACAGAAAACGCCGTATTATAAATATGAGTATTCATTTCCAAAAGAAAAGCTGGAGAAAAAAACGTTAGTCCGCAAGTACGACATTCTCCGCCTGACGCGCTGTGTGCTGCAGGAGTATCAGAAACATATCCGGATGATAAGGGAAGAGGGGGAAAGCTGTGCTGCATACCTGACAATCAATGCTTTAATCGGGGAACTGGAGTTTCCATCGTCGGAGATCTTTTATTATGAGCAGGAGCGTTTCCGTTTTCCGGTAGACGTCAGTATGAACGTTGAAATCATGCCGAACAGAAGCGCATTGACGACGGTCAGAAATAAGAAAAAGGAATTAAATGACTTAGATGAGCATGCGTATGAGGCTGGTGCCGATACGGATAATTCCGTGGTAGAGGCACTGGTGGATGTGGACGAGCTGGAAAAGGACTTAGGCAGAACAAAAGGATCCATGTACAAATTAAGCTACGTTGTCCGGATTGCTGCAGAAAGCGAAGAGGAGCTGGAACGTCGTATCGCGGAGGTCAGGGATTATTACGAGAATGATTTTAACATTAAACTGGTACGCCCGTTTGGCGATATGATCGGATTCCACGAAGAATTTATTCCGTCTGGATCAAGATATGAAAATGATTATATCCAGTATGTGAAAGCAGATTTCCTGGCGGGACTTGGATTCGGTGCAGCGCGCATCCTGGGTGATCCGGATGGAAGTTACATCGGGTATGACACGGAGACTGGAAATAATATCTACATAGACCCGTCTCTTGCCTGTCAGAACGTAGCCGGCAGTGTTACAAATGCCCTTGCTGTGGCATTTACCGGAACGCTTGGCGGTGGTAAATCAATGTTTGCAAATAACATCATTTACCAGGAAGTTTTACACGGTGCAAGGGCGCTGATCCTTGATCCGAAGTCGGAACGCGGGAAATGGAAAGAAATGCTTCCGGAACTTTCGGATGAAATTAACATTATCAACCTGACCAGTGATGAGGTCAATAAAGGAATGCTTGATCCGTATGTGATCATGCAGAATAAGAAAGATGCAGACAGCCTGGCGATGGATATCCTGACATTTTTGACTGGTGTCAGTATTAAAGATGGAAAACGTTTCCCGCTTTTACGTGATGCGGTAAAGGCAGTTACAAAAAGATCGGATAGCGGACTTTTATATGTGATCGATGAATTAAATGAGATGGAGGATGAAGAAGCGCATCTGCTTGCAAGCCACATAGCAGCGTTTACCGATTATGATTTTGCGGGATTGCTGTTTTCAGATGGAAAAGTGACGCGTAAGATCAGTGCAGATAAGGCTTTAAACATTTTGCAGGTGCAGGATCTGATGCTGCCGGATTCTGAAAAAAATGTGGAGGAATATACCAGTATCGAATATTTAAGTATTGCGGTTATGATCGCGATCGGAACTTTTGCATTGGATTTTATTTATTCAGACAGGAAAATTTATAAAATCGTTGCTTTAGATGAGGCATGGAGTCTCCTGCAGGTAGCACAGGGAGCAGCTTTATCGAATAAACTTGTACGTGCCGGACGTTCCATGCAGTCCGGTGTATTTTTTATCACGCAGAGTTCTTCCGATCTTCTGGACGAAAAAATCAAAAACAATATCGGTTTGAAGTTCGCTTTTCATTCCACAGATAAGACGGAGATCCGGAATACATTAAGATTCTTTGGGCTGGATCCGGATGATGAAGAAAACCAGAATGCGATCATGGCATTAGAAACTGGGGAATGTCTGATGCAGGACATATATGGACGTGTTGGAAAAGTACATACACAGATATTACTGCAGCATGTATTTGACGCATTTGATACCAGACCTCCAAGAAGGGAGGAAGTTTCATGAGAAAGAAATGGGGAATGAAAACAAAAAGACTGCAAAAGCCGCGCAAACAGATCCTGTCAGCATTTCTTGTATGCATGCTTCTGACAGGATTATTTTTATCGGCTGCCAATATGGAGGTAGCTGCGGCTTCCGGACTGGTAGATGAAACGATCGATGCTGGAAATCTGTATAGTCAGTACCGGTGGGATAATTATCAGATCGATTTCTATGTGGACACTTCCTGGGACTGGCTTCCCTGGAATTGGATGGACAGGATAGATAATAAGATTTCATCCGTTTTTTATGGAATCAGTGACGGAATCTGGCTGATCAGTGTATTGCTGAGCAGCGGAACGGGATATATTGTGCAGCAGACGTATTCGCTTGATTTTATCGGTGATATGGCAGACGACATCGGAAAGAACATTCAGATCCTGGCGGGCATGAATACCGGATCGAAGAAATTCAATGCGGATGGTTTTTATACCTGGCTGTTACTGTTTATCGTATTGATCGTGGGCGGCTACATGGCATATACCGGGCTGATCAAAAGAAAAACCACAGAGGCAGTCAGCGCAGCGGTAAATATGCTTGTGATCTTTCTTTTAACTGCCGCGTTTATTGCTTATGCGCCGCAGTACATTAAAAATATCAATGATTTTTCCGCGGATTTAAGCAATGGTGTCCTGGAGCTTGGGGCAAAACTTGTCATGCCGGGAAATGATGAGATGGGAGTAAAAGCAACAGACAAGATCCGGAATAACCTGTTTGCAATTCAGGTCTATAAACCATGGCTGCTTTTGCAGTTTGGTACGACGGATGAAACTGCAATCGAATCAGAGCGTATTGCAGCGGGAGTTGATGGAGATCGTATTAAATCAATTTTATCTGTCAGTCCTGTAACGAATTTCGGAGAAGACCGTCAGACTGCAGTAAAGACAGATATTGAAACTTATAAAAATGTAAATATGACTGTGACGAATGTAGCAGGCAGATTTGGAACAGTTATTTTAATAGGTTTTTTGAATCTGATCATCAGTATTTTTGTGGTCATAATGTGTGGGCTGGTTATATTTACCCAGCTTTTGTTTATCATATTTGCGTTGTATCTGCCGCTGAATTTTATTTTATCCATGCTGCCGACTTATAACGGATTGTTGAAAAAGGCGGTGTTAAAACTGTTCAATACGATTTTAATGCGCGCAGGATTAACACTTCTCATTACGATTGCGTTTTCTCTATCTGCAATGATCTATTCCATGTCAGGAGATTATCCGTTTTTAATGGTTGCATTTTTACAGATCGTTGTTTTTGTTGGAACGTATTTAAAGATGGATGAAATTTTATCTATGGTTGCGTTAGGAGATGGCGGCAGCAATAAGCGTGGTCGTTTCTTAAAGAGCATGGGAAGATATATGGTTATGAGAAAATTGTTTGGACGAAGGTATTATTCTGGCGGCAGACGTGCTGCAGTAAGCAGAAGTGCAGGAAATGGAACTGGCGGCGGTACAGGTGGAAATGCTGGAAGCAGTTCTGGAAATGAACCGGCGCCTTCAGGTGAAAGCAATTCACAGAGGGCATCATCACATACAAATAATAGTGGCAGTAAGCCTGTAAGAGAACCAGTCCGGGCAAATGAAAATGTGAATGGGACGGAAAACAATGGAGCGTCTGAAAATGAAAGAACGACAGTATCTTACGGCAGTAAAACACAGTCTGCAGGTACAAAAGCCGGAAAACGTGTCGGTATGGTTATGGATTCCGGAAAACGCTTAAAAGAACGTTTCGGCATGGTAAAAGATAATGTAAAGAATACACCGACTGAAATAAGATACCAGGCAGGATTACATCGAAAAGCGTTAGATCAGAATGTAAAAGACTTTAAAGAAGGCATAGCTGGAGAACGGAGCAGAAGAGAGGCAGACCGTCTGCAGGAACGAAACCGGATCCGGGCAGATGCAGGAAAAAAGCGTCGTGAAATGTATCTTGCGAAGCGAAGAAATGAAACTGCGCTAAAACGTTATGATGGAATTGACATCCACCAACGGATTCCGGTAAATGGAAAAGAACTGGATAAATACCGTGGTGTGGATGGTTTAAACCGCAGTGCGAAGGCTGGAAAGAGTTTTATTGACAGCAGAGGACAGATGCGAAAGGCATCCGATGAAAAGTTAAGGGACATGGCAGGAAGTGAAGAACGGATCAGAAAGAATGATCAGAAGACGGAACGAATAGGAACACCGTTAGAGGAGATCCGTTACAAACAGAGCATAACCCGTCTTCCGTATTCAGATAAGGACGTGAGAAAAGAGCTTGGAACTTATGGAACGATGTTAAACAGTACGGATCAGGAAAAATTTATGAAAGGATTAGAACAGCAGAGAGCGGGAAACAAAGGACTGCAGGAGAAAAATGCCGGACAGGATCTAAGGGAAGCAAAGCCGGAGTCTGTACCGGGAAAAACCGTAATAAGATCCAGTAGAAATGCAAAGGATCTGAGAAACGATGTGTTAGCAGAGCAGAGGAAGACAGGAAGTGCTGATCGGAGAACAGACAGGAGGAAGTAAAGATGAAACGTGTAAAGTGGATCATATGCGCTTTATGTATTTTATTTCCTGTTTTTCTGTTGTTTATTTGTGGCGTGATGCTTATTGGAGTGTCAGATGAAAGCGAAGATGGGGATCCGGTACATGCGTCCGGTCTTGGGTTATCTGACAAAGTAAGGGAATATGCAGCCTTTGTCGGGGATACGGCAGCGGAATACAACATACATGAGTATGAAAAGTATTTGCTTGCCATCATGATGGTGGAGACTGGAGGGGAAGGAAATGATCCGATGCAGTCACTTGGAAACAGTAGTCTGACAGAAGAAGAGAAAACCCCTTCGGAATCTATCAAGGCTGCGGTTGCATATTTTGCCATGTTGCTGCAGAAAGCGGACACGTTAGGTTGCGATCTTGATGCAGTGATCCAGGCATACAATTATGGAGCCGGATATATTGATTATACATCAGTCAGGGGAAAGGCTCATACATTTCAGTTGTCGTGTGATTTTGCAAGCAGCAAATGCGGCGGCAGAAAAGTAAAGTATGATAATCCGGTTGCGATCGCGCAGAATGGCGGATGGAGATATGGCTACGGAAACATGTTTTATGTATATCTTGTAAAACAATATCTGGAGTCAGAGCCGTTACCAGCAGATACGGCGAATGCGGTTCTTGCGGAAGCTTATAAATATCAGGGATGGAAATATGTCTGGGGTGGTTCAAGTCCGCAGACATCCTTTGACTGCTCCGGGTTAACGCAATGGTGTTTTGGACAGGCGG
>ULON01008794.1_pt1 | contig 11352 bp, 12 predicted proteins | sample 1952571 | NCBI WGS metagenome assembly ULON01 (sample SAMEA4835603, study PRJEB28245) | human gut metagenome | biome: gut microbiome; material: fecal sample | place: Denmark | collected 2008
ATAATATTAAGGTTGAAAAACAAAATGCTTATGTCCTAGGTACTGGTGGAGCTTCAAAAGCGATTACCAAGGCATTAGAAAATATGAATGCTAATGTTACCTTAGTATCTCGTCATCCTAAAAATAACATAATAGGATATGAGGATTTAAAATCAAAGAAAATTGATTTAATTGTTAATACTACACCGGTTGGAATGTATCCTCACATGGATGATTCACCTCTTGATGAGGAAATAGCTTCAAAAGCTAAATGTATTGTGGATATTATTTTTAATCCGTCTAAGACTAAGCTTATGAGCTATAATAAGAACAGTTATAATGGACTTTTAATGCTTATTTTTCAAGCTGCAGAGGCAGAAGATATTTGGCTTGATAAAGTATATGATATTGATTATAATAAAATCATTGAAGACGTAAGGGGTGATATTGGTGAATAGCATTGGTAGGTTATTTAGAGTTTCAATTTTTGGTGAATCTCATGGGATCTCAGTAGGAGTTCTTGTAGATGGGGTGCCTGCAGGTATTAAGCTTGATAGTCATGATTTTGAGTCTGACCTTTTAAGAAGAAAAGCGCAAGGATTAGGTACAACGCCAAGAATTGAAGCCGATGAGCCAATAATCGAAAGTGGACTTTTTAATGGTTTTACGACGGGGGCGCCGATTTTAATTAGATTTTTAAATCAAAATACTAAAAGTAAGGATTATTCTAATTTGGTTAATCATCCAAGACCATCACATGCCGATTTAACTGCTAAAATAAAATATAAAGGATTTAATGATTATCGTGGTGGTGGTTCATTTTCAGGAAGACTTACGCTTGGTATTGTAGCTGCGGGAGTAATTGCTAAAAAGATATTACCACTTAAATATAATACGAAAATTGTTAATCTAAATGGTAGTACTGATGAGTCTAAATTTAGGTCTATTTTAGAAGAAGCAATTGATAAGCATGATAGTGTTGGGGGAATTGTAAAAATTACTATTTCTAATGTACCAGCTGCATTAGGTGAACCTTATTTTGACAGTGTCGAATCAGTTTTATCCCATCTTTTATTTTCTGTAGGTGGGGTAAAGGGTGTTGAATTTGGTGTTGGCTTTGATGGTGTTGGACTATATGGGTCAGAATTTAATGATCCATACATTGATAGGTTTGGTAAAACGAAAACGAATAATAATGGGGGAATTAATGGTGGAATTACGAATTCAAATGATATTGAGTTAAGAATTATGATGAAACCCACACCATCAATTGGTGTTGCACAAAATACTTATAATTTTAAGGCTGATAAGATTGAAAGCCTTTTAATTGAGGGCCGTCATGATACAGCAATCATATTAAGAGCACTTCCTGTGCTTGAAGCTATGTGTGCAATTGGGCTTTGTGATTTATATATGGTAAATAAAGGAATATTAGGTGAATAAGATGTTAGATTTTAAAGAAGTAACAAGAACATATACGCATGATGAAGCAATAAAGGAAGCTTCACGATGCTTAAGCTGTAAGGTGCCATTTTGTAAGAAGAATGGTTGCCCAGCAGGATTGAGAATAAATGAATTTATTGCTTGCTTAAAAAATGATGATGTGAATGGTGCATATGAGATTTTAATGGATGGTACTAATTTATCGCCAATCTGCTCACGTGTATGTGATCATCGTAAGCAATGTATTGGGAATTGTATCCGTAATAAGATGAAAACACAAGATCCTGTTCATGTAGGACCACTAGAGCGTTATGTAATGGAAAATAAAACAATTGAATTAAAACCTGTAACTACGTGGAGTGATAAGAAGGTAGCTATTATTGGCTCAGGTCCAGCAGGAATTTCATGTGCACTTGAACTTGTAAAAAATGGAATTCACGCCACCGTCTATGAAAGAGAAAAGCATTTAGGAGGGGTAATGAGCTATGGTATACCTGAATATCGTCTTCCTAAAAAGTTATTAAATGAGCATATTGAATTTACTAAGCGAATGGGTGTAAATTATGTAACTGAGCATGAAGCTATTCCTAGTGAATTATTAAATAATTATGATATGGTATTTATTGGCTGTGGACTTGGTAAATATAAATCACTTAGAATACCTGGTGAAGATGCCAAGGGCGTGTATAGTGCTGGTGATTTCTTGAAGGCTGTAAATATGAAAGAATCCTATGGCGAGGGTGAAGGTGTTAAACTTCAAGGAATTACTTATGTTGTAGGAGCTGGTAATGTAGCAATGGATTGTTGCCGTACAAGCCAAAGAGTTGGCTCTGATAAGACGGTTGTTGTATATAGAAGAAGTTTAGAAGAGGCACCTGCTTCAAAGGATGAACTTGATGATGCAATGGAAGAGGGTGTTTCATTTAATTTCTTACATAATCCTGTTGAAATTATTACAGAAAATGGTAAGGTAAAAGCTATTAAATGTGAAATTATGGAACTTGGAGAACCTGATGAATCAGGAAGAAGAAGTCCAGTTGGCTCAGGAAAATATGAAGAATTTAAGTGTGATAATGTAATTGTAGCGATTGGTCAGTCTCCAGATAAGAATTTAACTGAGAAGTTTGGAATTGAGCTTAACTCAGGATATATTGTATCAAACGATGGAATTACAACATCTGACGAACGTATTTTAGCTGGTGGAGATATTGTAAGAGGTGCAGATACTGTTGTAAGAAGTATGGTTGATGGTAAGAAGGCTGCACATATTATTATTGATAGATTAAAGTAATGATAATTAAGGAGGGATAGCCCTCCTTGTTATTTTTATTTGAAATAAGTTTTCAAAAAATGGAAAAGATTTTTATATGAAAAAATAATGTAAAAAATTTATATTACAGGTAAATTAGGAAAACTTTTTGTTAAAATTATAAAAAAACTCTTGCAAATCAGTTTTAGTTATGGTAACATATAAGAGCTGCAAGTAATTTAGTAGTAATTTATAAAATTGGTTCGGTGGTGTAGTGGTTAACATGCTAGTCTGTCACACTGGAGATCGCGGGTTCAAGTCCCGTCCGAACCGCCAGTTTTATTTTAATACTTGATTTTAAGAACTATCGAATAAATGTTAAATGGTTCGGTAGCTCAGCAGGTAGAGCACAGGACTGAAAATCCTGGTGTCGCGGGTTCGACCCCCGCCTGGACCACCATTTGAAGTTCATTAGAATTCAGGTATTCTATTAATTTTTTAAAGAAATCACATGATTGTTTACGATTATGTGATTTTTTTTCATTTGGTAAGATTTATACGACACCAGGACTTCTTGGTCCTGTGTCGCAGAAGTTTTATTTGACTAAAAGAAAAAATAATATTATAATAACAATTGTTATATATAACATATGTTATTTTAGGTGATACAATGGCGATAAAAAAGATTACATCAGAAGAAATTATTGAATCAGCTTTAAATTTTATTAAAGAAAAAGGATATGAAAATTTAAACGCTAGAAGCTTAGCTAGTCATTTAAAATGCTCAACCCAACCAATATATTTTCAGTTTCAAAATATGAATGATTTAAAACTTAATGTTTTAAAAAAAGCCAAGGAACATTATGAAACATATATTTTAACTAATTTAAAAAAAGAAAACACTCTTTTTATGGGATGCCTAAAGGGAATGATTAATTATGCAAAAGAATATAAAAACATCTTTTCTTTTATTTTTGAAAAGGATTATGTAAAAACGCCTGAAGAGGATAAATTTAACAAGCAAATTGTTGAGGGTATTATGAAGGTTGGAGGTTATTCTTTTGAATATGCTCTTATGTTTTTTAATCAAAGCTGGATTTTCTCATATGGAATTGCCTGTGGTATTATTAACGGATATATGATGTTTTCAGATGAAGAGATTGATAGTCTTTTAAAGCATCAATTTGAAGCTTTAAAATTATATTATAAGAGGAATTAAATTATGAATAAAATAGTTGTTAAAAATGTTTCTAAAGCATATAAAGATGTAAAAGCTTTAGATAATATAAGTTTAGAAATTTTAGAAAATAAAATCACAGGGCTTTTAGGAACTAATGGTGCTGGGAAATCAACACTGATTAAAATTTTGACTGGTGAGATAAAACCTGATAATGGAACTATATCAATATTTGGCATTGATATAAAAAATATTGATGAAATAAGAAAAATAGTTAATGTATCTCCTCAAGAAAGTGCGATTATATCTAATTTAACAGTATATGAAAATTTAGAGTTTTTTGAGCATTTATATGGTATTAATGATGCTATGCTTATTGATGATATCATGATGCTATTTAATCTAAAAGAATTTAAAAATAAACGTTCTAAAACATTATCCGGAGGCTATAAGAAGCGCCTATCTATTGCAATTTCGCTTATAACAAGGCCTAGAATCCTTTTTCTTGATGAACCGACATTAGGATTAGATATTATTGCTAGACGCGATTTATGGCGCATTATAACGAAAATTAGTATGTCAACAACAATTGTTTTAACATCACATTATTTAGAAGAAATTGAATCCTTATGTGAAGATGTAATAATTTTGTCGAAGGGTCATGTTGCGTCAAAAGGAACTGTAAATGATATAAAAGAACTTTCAGGCTGTGATTCATTTGAGGACGCATTTGTTAAGATTGTAGGTGAAAGTGATGAAATATAGGGCTTTATTAAAGAAAACATTTTTTGAAATATTAAGAGATCCGGTTGTATACGTTTTTTGTGTATGTATGCCGATTCTAATGATTTTCCTTTTTGCAATAATAAATCATTATACAAATGGTACAACACAAATATTTGAAATGGAATCTCTTATTCCTGGTATAATTGTTTTTTCTTTTTCCTTTATCACGCTTACTTTTTCTTTAACTATTTCTAAGGATATGAAATCAGCTGTGTTAAGACGGATATATATAGCCCCCATTAAAACCCGACATATTTTAATTTGTTATTTAGTTGTTGGGATTGTTGGATCATTTATTCAAGAGATTTTGGCTATTTTAACGGGATTTATAGTATCTTTAATTTTAAAGACAACGTATTTTAATATTATAAGTACTTTTATGTTGATACTTGTGAATATTCCTATTTCATTAATTTTTATTTTTTTAGGTATTATACTTGGAATGTTACTAAGTGATACTGCTGCACCTGGTGTTTCATCAATATTAATTTCAGCATCAGGAATACTGGGTGGTGCTTGGATGCCTATTGAATCTATGGGTGGATTTATGATTATATCAAGCTTTTTACCCTTTTATCCTGCTGTATATTTAGGACGTTTTGCAACAGGCGCTAAAACGGTATTTAATGAGCCTTACAATTTTAATTCTAGCAATTGGTATTACTTATTGGTGCTTATCTTATATATGGTAATTTTAGGCTTTCTATCTAGTATAATTACACAAAAAAAGCGGTAAATATTCAGTATAAAATTGGTGAAAATTAAAAACAGAAGAAAAAAATAAGTTTTTGGTTAGGTGATTACTTAACTTTTTTTATTGATTTTACATTAAATTTAATCTAATTTTGTCTCTTGAAAACGTTTTCATACGAGAAAATGCAAAAAAAATTAAAAAAAATCGCATTTTTCGCCTCTTTATTATAATGGAGGTGTAAAAATGAAAAAAATAAAAAAGATTTTATTTTCATTAGCTGCAGGGGTTATTGTTTCACTTCAAGCTTTAAATGCTTCTGCAGAAGGATTTACAAAGCTTGATATTGGTGTTGGAAAAACAATAATATCCTATAGTGACATTAATTATGGTCAGTATGAAGATGGTGATTATTTTGTCAGAACAACTGGTGCATATCCTATCAAAAAGGATGAGATATTTGTTATCTATGGCTCACAAAATTTTATTGGTAATTTTAATGATGTATTACCAGTTAGTTATACAATGTATTATGATGACGGCCCATCAGAGGATTTAACGACAAACTGGCAATTAGGTGGATGGTATGCAAGAGCATATATTCAAAACAATTCAGGCAAGGATGGTTATGTTGAAATTACTGATTTTGGAGTTCCTAAAGGAATGCTGTCTGATGAGGTTGTTGAAGAACTAGATATGCGTCGTGTTTCACAGCTTGATGAATGTAATTTTGATGGCTTTTCAGCTTTTGCAGGAACTTCTGAATATTATACAACAGATAAAAGCTATACTTTAGTTACTTCAAATGAGGTTGAATTAACAAAAGAAAAAGTTATCGAAAATTTTTATTGTGTTGATAATGGAATGATTATAAGAGATATTACAGTCACAGATTGGAATTATGAACAAAAGGCTGGTAATTATTATGCTAATATTTTTGCAAGAGATCGTTCCGGAAACTATAAAGAATATAAGCTTAATATTATGGTTTATGAAAAAAGAGATGCTCAAATTTTAGGACCAGACGAATGTGATATATATTTATCACAAATAGGTAATTTTGATATTAATCGAATCTTAGATGAGTATAGTGGTGATTATTATAATCAATCATATGAATTGGCAATGAGTGATGATGATATTAATTTAATCTATAACAGGATGAGCTATCCAAATAGTTTCAATGTTGAAATTGAATGTGAATTTGAAACAGGTGACGTTATATATAAAACAATTACGATAAATATTATTGATGATATTCCACCTGAGCTATTTGTAAAAAAGACCGTTTATTTAACCGAAGAGTTAAGTAAAATGACAAATGATGAAATTATTATTATGGTTATGCAAGCACTTCGTGAACAAGGTGTAGAAGCAAGTAGTGTGTTACTTTCTGATGAGGCGAGTATCCCAACTGAAGAAGGAGAATATAAGCTTGATTTCACCTATGTTGTGGAGGGGGAAACTAAAAATGGTGTCTTAAATTTGAATGTTATTGATTCTAAGAAAATAGAACCTGTTTCAAAGACAATTCTTACAGCTTCAAGCATTACAAGAGGCTTTGACAGTAACGAGCTTTTAAAATTGATTGGAGATAAGCTCTTAAATAAAGGTATTTCTTATGATAATCTTAAAATAACCTCAGATTTAAATAAGATTCCATCATCTGCTGGTGATTACAATATTTCATTTAGTTATGATAGTGATGGTATTGAAAAAGAAGGAGAACTTCATTTAACCCTTGAGGATGCTAAAGAAAGCGATGGTATAAATCCTATATTCTTCATTATTGGTGGAGTCGCTTTAGCTGGTCTTTCTATATTTGCTTTTGTTAAGGCTAAGAAGCGTCGTCGTGTCTAGCACTTTTAATTAATTTATGCTATAATCACCTTATCTTTAGGTAAGGTGATTTTTATGTTTAATGATACTATTTGTGCGATTGCAACTCCTTATGGTGTAGGAGCAATTTCAGTAATTAGAGTTAGTGGAGATGATGCCATTTTTATTGTAAATAAAGTGTTTAAAGGAAAAAGCTTAGAAGAAGCTAAGCCTAATACTATTCATTATGGGTATATAATTGATGGAAAAGACATAATTGATGAGGTAATGGTTTCTGTATTTCATGCACCTAAGTCATTTACGGGTGAGAATTCATGTGAAATAAGCTGTCATGGTGGTATTTATAATACTAATAGAGTACTTGAGGTACTTTTGAAAAATGGTGCTAGAATGGCTGAACCAGGTGAGTATTCTAAAAGAGCTTTTTTAAATGGTCGAATTGACCTTGCACAATCAGAAGCGATTATGGATATAATTAGCTCATCAAATGAATTAGCCTTGAAAGCTTCAATTCATTCGCTTCGTAAGGGTACAACAAATCTTATTAAAGCTTTAAGAGAAAGGCTTTTAGATTTAATTGCTAAAATAGAGGTAAATATTGATTATCCAGAATATGATGATGCAGTGGTTATGACAGATGAAATTATTGAACCTGTCGTAAAAGATTTAATTACTGAAATGAAGGATATTTTAAAGCATTCACGTTTAGGTGTTATGGCTGTTAACGGAGTTAAGACTGCTATTGTAGGTCGTCCTAATGTTGGAAAGTCATCGCTATTAAATATGCTTCTTGAAGAGGATAAGGCTATTGTTACTGATATAGCTGGTACAACAAGAGATATTATCGAAGGTGAGTTAACCCTTGGAAATGTGACCTTGAAGCTCGTTGATACAGCAGGTATTAGAAAAAGTACGGATGTTGTGGAAAAGATTGGTATTGAGCGTTCTAAGAAGGCTATTGATGAATGTGAGGTATGTCTTTTAGTGTTAGATTCATCACACCCTTTAGAGGAAGAGGACAAGGAGCTTTTAAAGCTAACCGAGTCTAAACAAAGAATCATTATTTTTAACAAAACGGATTTACCAAGAAAAATTAATTTAGATATACCACATATAGATATTTCGGCTCTTCATTCTGAGGGAATAGCTTTGCTTGAGACGGCTTTATTAGATATAACTAAAATAAATGAATTTAATGCTAATGATAATAATTATCTGTCAAATACAAGACATGTGGCATTAATGAGTAAAGCTTTAGATTCTTTAAAATCAGCATATAATGCATGTCTAAATCACATTGATGTTGATATGATTGAAATTGATATTAAGGATGCTTGGTATAAGCTTGGAAGCATTATTGGGGAGGAATCACCAGAATTATTAATTAACGAGTTATTTTCTAAATTTTGCTTAGGTAAATAAATTTCAGTAAAATTTGCAATTGCATTGTAGAAAATACGTAAATATGATTGCAAATTTTAAAAAATAGGTTTTTTTATGATAAAAAGAAATATTGAAGGTATATTTGAAAATACAATTAAGCACTATCCAATAGCCTTACTAATAGGTCCTAGAGCTATTGGCAAATATACTTTGCTATATAATGCATTTGTAAATAAAGGCTATTTTTATGTTTCATTAGATGATTCATTAGAGCTCTCAGTTGCAATTATAGATCCTAAAACATTTTTAGAAATGCATCCTACTCCGCTTATAATAGATGAGGTTCAAAAGACTCCAGAGCTTTTTCCCGAGCTTGAAAAAATAGTAAATGAATCAAGACTAAAAAATGGGAATAAAAAAGTAATGGATTATAATGGATTATATATATTATCAGGATTTCAAAGACAAAAGCTTTTAAATATATTGTAAGAGGATTTTTCCCTGTTTTATATGATGATTTGAATATGAAAACACAGCTATTTTATTCATCATATTTAACAACATATTTGGAAAAAGATTTAAAAGAATTAGTATATGATAATTATTCTAAGCAGGTTGGTGTCTCAATAAATACAATAAAAGCATGGATTTCTGTTTTAGTTAAAACGGGCATTGTTTATCTAGTTGAAACATATAACGAAGAATCAATCATTAAAAGAGTAGTTAAAAGACCTAAAATGTATTTTTTTGACACTGGATTTGCAGCATATTTATGTGGTATTGATAGTGCACAGACGTTACAAAAAAGTTTTTTAAAAGGAAGATTCTTTGAAACTTTTATTTTTAATGAAATAAGAAAAAGTTATATGAATGATGGCCAAATGCAACAGCTATATTATTATACAGCTATATTATTATAGGGATAGCGAACAAAATAAGGTCGATTTAATATTATTAAAAAATGGAGTTCTTTCCTGTGTTGAAATTAAGGCTTTGCATATGTTTAACGCAAGTAATACTAAAGGCTTTAGGATGCTTCAAAATACTAGGTATGAAAAAGGCAAGAACGCTATTATTTGTAAAGCTGATAAAATTTCTATTATAAGTGATGGAGCTTTGATTTTACCTATAAGCTCCATTTAATTTTGATAAAATAAAAAACAATTTTTGACAAAATAATTTAAACATAATAAAAGTGTGTTATAATTAGATTAGAAGTTGGGCCTAGTTTCATTAAGCCTATTAGTTTGGAGGGATTGTTATGTTTTGCAAGTATTGTGGTAAGGAAATTGAAGATGATTCGAAATTTTGTAAATTTTGTGGAAATGCTTTGACGCAGGCAATAGTAGAATCTTCAATTAGTAAAGAAATATGATGAGCCAGAGATAATTTATAGTTATAATACACAACCAGTGAAAAAGAAAAGTGGTGTAAAACCATTTTTAATTGCTTTACTCATTGTTTTTGTGATTTTTCCACTAAGTGTTTTCATAATTTATAAAATTAGTAGTAATAGTGATTCTTCAGGAAATATAGTTGATAAAATTGTTGAAAGAAATATTACTAGTTCTGATTATGATATTACAAAATCAGAAGGTTTGACATCAATTTCTTTTACTATTACTCCAAGAGTTAAGATGAATACTTGTACGATTGAGTTTAAACTTTTAGATTCTAAGGAAAATATTGTTTATTCTGATACAATTTCTAAAAGTGACTTGATGAAAGGATCGTCATATACATATACCTTTAAATATGGCTTTACATCTGCGTTGTCTAGCTCTAAGTACTCGTGGAGAGTCTCAGGAAAATGTGTTGATTAGTTTTATTTGTAGGATATGAATAAACTTGATCATGATGTCATTGAATTTGTTATAAAAAAGCAAATAAAAGAGTCTATAGTGACTCTTTTATGTTTATATTAACTTATAACTAATTTTTAAATTATTATCTTTAGCTTTAATATTAGCAATGCTTCCACAAATAATAGGAATTTGGGGCTTTAAATGACCAAAATCAGCATTGATTATAATTGGTACATTTAAGTCATTTAAAACATCTAAAACCGCATCATCCATTGTAAGTCCTATAAAATCAGTATTGTATTTAAGAGGACGTCCAAAGATAAAGCCTTTAGCATTTTCAAACCAACCACAGCGTTTCATTTGAAGTAATGCAAGCTTTAGATTCCATGCTTCAAGATCACAAGCTTCTAAAAACCAAATAATACCATCGTCCTTATATTTGGCATTAAATTCTTTAACTTTATCGTAGGGTGTTCCAATAATATATGTAAGACAATCGATACAACCACCAAGAAGACGACCTTCTATTTCAATTTTATTTTGATTTAAAACAAGCTTTTTAACAGTATCATAATTATAACCAACATAAGGATTATCTTCTGTTTTAAGGCTTTGAAGCTCAAAATGAGAATAACCTTTGAATTCAAGCTGTTTACCTTTTAATAAATCAATTACCTTTAAAAGACTTAAATCAAGCTTTGTTTGTCCAAATTCAGGTGCACATGGTCCATAAAGAGTTGCTACATCACATAAGGTTGTAAGAGTGAAGGTTAGGTTTGTGTTGTCAGAATATCCCATAAACCATTTAGGAGGACTATCTTTAATTAGATTAAAATCAATATCATCAAGGATTTCATTCATTAGATTTCCACCACCAACAGACATAAGAAGGTTAGTATTACTTAAATAGCTGTCCATAAATTCCTTGGCACATAGGAGGTTTGTATTTGAACGAAAGCCAATTGTATTAAAAATATTAGGTCCCTTGATGATATTAAAG
>ULON01011479.1_pt1 | contig 11308 bp, 4 predicted proteins | sample 1952571 | NCBI WGS metagenome assembly ULON01 (sample SAMEA4835603, study PRJEB28245) | human gut metagenome | biome: gut microbiome; material: fecal sample | place: Denmark | collected 2008
CAAATCAGACTAAGCCGGCATCAGCTGCAGGCAGTAAAGGTACAGACAGTTCATCCGGCACGGCGAATAAGCCGGCAGCTCATACTCATACATGGGTAAAGTATGTGGCTAATACAATTCAGCACAAGGAAGAGGGCCATTACGAAACGAAGGTTGTAAAAGCGGCATATGATGAGCCAAAGTATGAGGAACATAACGTATGTAACAAATGCGGATATGATATGGGAACTGATGATTGGGCGGCTATTGAACACTATTCTGTATGCGATGGAAGTTACAGCTGTATCCCGGTACAGGTCGGAACCATACACCATGATGCAGTAACAGAGCAGGTTTACGTGGTAGATCAGGCATCATATACAGAGTATGTGTATGGCGAGAAGTGCAGCGTATGCGGTGCCACAAAATAGGGTGGTAGTAAGTGGTAGTAGATATCTTTTTCAGGGTAGTGTAATATATAATTGATGATAAAGGAATTGTACAGAGGTCTCGTACAGTTCCTTTTTTGTTACAAATTGTAAGCCAAAAATTTAACACAGCTTAACAGGAGAACATGATGAAAAAACTTATATCACGAACAGACATCATGCAGAGGGGACCTCCATAACGGCAAGGATTGACCATAGCGGTCAGTCCTTTTTTAGTGCAAATAAATTAAGGAGACAAATCGCATGAAAAAATTTAAAAGAGTGTTGGCGCTGGCCATGGCAGTTATTTTATCTGTGCCAACAATCATCACAACCGGTACGGGAACAGTGCCGGTCAAGGCGGCCGGTGATACGGTCGAACTGACGGTATCAAGTGAATCTGCCAAGTATGCCGGATACGAAACACGCAAGATGTATGCAGGTGGCAATTATGCTTATTGTGTACAGCCGTCTAAAAAGACTCCGCAGTCCGGAACATATGAAAAGCACTATGATGTAGAGAATTATGTAAGCAATGCCGGAGACAAAACGCAGGCAGTACAGAGTCGCAATCTTGCGTATTACTGCTGGGGAGCACCGGGCTTCGATGCCAAAAATTTCCCATCCACATGGTATGATGGAAGTGCAATGAATGATGACAGATACATTGCATTAAGCCACATAATGTTGTCTTTTTTGGTGTCATACGATGAAGTAGGTTCTATGCATGGATGTAACAGTTCATTCAAGAACTGGGTATACCAGAACGTACTTGGATATAATGCCAATGGTGATCTGGTAAATGGGCAGGCTCCATTACCAATCCTCTGCTGGACGACAGCACCTGCATCATTTAAGGTATATATACTTTCCACAGGAAGTGCGACACAGAACATTCTCGGTTATGAGTACACACCGACAGGTACAGTTTCATTAAGCAAGACGTCAGCTAACACAGGAATCACATCAGGAAACTCATGTTATTCACTTGCAGGGGCTGTATACGGAATCTATTCTGATGCAGGATGTTCAGCTCAGGTTACTACACTGACAACGGATGCAGGCGGCAATGCAGCTGCTGTTTCACTGAATGCCGGAACATATTATTACAAGGAGCTTACAGCACCTGCAGGATATGCACTTGATAGTTCGGTACAGTCATTTACTGTAACAGACGGACAGAATACAGCGCTAAGCGTATCAGATACTCCTACAAACGATCCTGTGGCTATTACATTAACAAAGATAGACAGTGCTACTGGAGAGGCTGCACAGGGTGGAGCAAGCCTTGAGGGAGCAGAGTTCACGGTTAAGTTCTATGCAGGATTCTATGATGCAGGAAATCTCCCGGCAAATGCTACACGTACATGGGTTATTAAAACAGTAAAGGCATCAAATGGAAAATTTGTTGCAATGTTAAATAAAACATGTAAAGTTTCTGGCGATGATTTTTACACAAATGCCGCAGGAACAGCAATATTACCACTCGGAACACTCTCAATCGAAGAGACAAAGGCACCGGAAGGATACAAGCTTGATGGTGCAACATTGCAGGTTTCCGGAAGCAGTACAAAGGTTACAGGAAAGTATGTGACACAGATTACACAGAATGGTAACCTTGCACGTCTTAACGGTGGCAATGAATTTTCTGTTGCCGACAAAATCAAGCGTGGTGACTTCAAGCTTACTAAGATTGACACAGACAATCAGAACAGAATGAGCGACATTCCATTCAGGGTTACATGCAAGGGCACCGGAGAGAGCCACATCATCAAAACTGATGAGAACGGTTATTTCAGCTCAGAGAGCAGCTGGAACGCACACTCAAAGAACACAAATGGCGGCGGTGCGTATGACGGACTGTGGTTTTCTTCCGCAGATGGCAGTGCAAAGGTCGATGACTCGGTTGGAGCAATGCCTTATGGTGATTACACACTTGAGGAGCTTTCCTGTGACAACAACAGGGGAAAAATCCTCTACAAGGGCGAGTTCTCTATCAGAAGAGACAAGGTTACAGTTGATATCGGTACAATCGAGAACCATTCAGAGCCAACACCTGTTATCACAACACAGGCATCTGATGCAAAGACACAGTACCAGATTATCAAGCCATCGGCAGATACAGACATCATTGACAAAGTAACAATCACGGACACCATGGCAGGCAGGGATTACACAATTACCGGCACACTCATGGACAAGGACACAGGTGAAGCAGTCATGGTAAACGGTAATCCGGTGACAGCTTCACAGACATTTACATCTGACGGAACAAAGAAGGTGCTCGACATGCACTTTAACTTTGATTCGTCTGCACTTGGCGGAAAGACAGTAGTTGTATGCGAGAAGCTCACATATGGCGATTACGTGGCAGCTACAGAGGAGGATATGGAGAATAAAGACCAGACTATTTATTTCCCTGAAATCCACACCACTGCTACAGACAGTGAGACAGCTGATCACCTTACACTTGCAGACAGCAGGGCTGTTATCACAGATACAGTCACATACACTAATCTCTTAAAGGGTGAGACATACACATTAAGCGGTGTGCTCATGGATAAGGACACAGGCAAGGAGCTTCTTGTTGACGGAGAGCCTGTCACACAGGAGATGGCTTTCACGGCAGGACGTGCATCGGGCACAAAGAAGCTCAAGTTTGAGTTTGATACAACCGGACTTGCAGGAAAGAGCTTTGTAGTTTATGAGACACTTACACTTGAGGATGTGGAGGTTGCAGAGCATAAGGACATTAATGATGAGGGCCAGACAATCCACATTCCGGCAGCACAGACTACTGCAATAGATGACAGCTCTAAAATCAACGTGAGCGAGGCAAAGAAGGAAATTTCTGTTACAGATACAGTAGCGTACCGGAATCTGGTACCGGGCAAGGAGTACACAGTCAGGGGAACAGCCGTAGACAAGGAAACAGGAGAGCCTCTTACAGACGCAGACGGAAACGAGCTTGTATCGACAGCTAAGTTTACTGCAGCATCAGCAGACGGCAGTGTGGATGTGAAGTTTACATTTGACGGAACAGCCATGGCCGGACGTTCAGTGGTATTCTTCGAGAATGTCTACTATACGGACAAGCTTATTGCAGTACATGCAGACATTGATGATGAGGCACAGACAGTCCACATTCCACTCATTTTTACAAGTGTTAAGGATAAGGACACTGACTCGCACATGTCACTGGCAGGCAGTGATGTGACTCTTACTGATACAGTAGCGTACCGGAATCTGGTACCGGGCAAGACATACACCATTTCCGGAACACTCATGGATCAGCGTACCGGCAAGGCTGTGACAGTAAACGGCAAGAGCGTTACATCATCAGCCGATTTCACACCGGATACAGCTGATGGAGAGACAACAGTAGATTTTCATTTCAACGCAAAGGGTCTTGATGATACAACAGTGGTTGTGTTTGAAAAGATGTATTACGGAAAGGCAGAGATTGCAGCCCATGAGGATATCAATGATAAGGGACAGACTATCTACATCCCATCAGTAAAGACAACAGCCATTGATGAAAAGACAGCAACAAAGCTTACCCTTGCTGAAAAGGATATCCATATCGTTGACAAGGTAGCGTACCGGAATCTGGTACCGGGTGAGAAATACACAGTCACAGGAACTGCAATAGACAAGACAACAGGCGAGCCATTAAAGGACGATGCAGGAAAAGATGTAACCGCAAAGGCATCATTTAAGGCAGAAAAAGCAAATGGTACAGTCGATGTTGCGTTTGTATTTGACGGAAGCACACTTGCAGGAAAGACTGTAGTAATGTATGAAAACATCTACTACAACAATAAGCTCGTTGGCGTGCATGCTGATATTTCCGATGAAGCACAGATTATATATGTTCCATCAGTAAAGACTGCAGCAACAGACACAAAGACAGAGACGAAGCTCACATATGCTGAGAAGGATATCAAAATCACGGATACTGTCGAGTACACAAATCTCATTCCTGGAAAGACATATAAGGTCACAGGAACAGCGGTGGATAAGAAAACCGGAAAGGTGATTAAGGATGCAGACGGAAAAGCAGTAACTTCAGAAGCTGAGATAACACCTGAGACAGCAGACGGAAAAGTGGATGTTGATTTCATCTTTGACGGAAGTAATTTAGCCGGAAAGACCATTGTAATGTTTGAGGAAATCCATTATGAGGACAAGCTTATCGGAGTACATGCTGACATAAATGACGAGGCACAGACCATTTACGTGCCAGCCATTGCAACAGAGGCTCTTGATGAGGTGACAGGCATTCATCTGTCAAATGCAGGGGATGATGTAAAAGTAAAAGATACAGTAACATATAAAAACCTTATCCCTGGCCTTACATACAGGATAGCAGGAACAGTAATGGATAAGGACACTAAAAAGCCATTGCAGAATGGCGGCAAGGATATCACGGCCGAGGCTGTATTCACACCTGAGACAGCAGACGGCACTGTGGATGTTGAGTTTACATTCAGTGCAAAGGAATTTGCCGGAAAGACAATGGTGCTGTTTGAGAAGCTTTATCTCGTAAAAAATGCGGATAATGCTGATGCAAATCCTGATGATACACAGCATGCATCTGAGTCAGAAAACACACAGAATAAAACAGATAACACATCAAATAAGGTCGAGGTAGATAATGAAAATAACAATCCAGCCGACAACAGTGAAGTTAAAGAGGTGCTCATTGCGGTACATGAAGATTACAGTGATGAGAACCAGACCATCTGCGTGCCACAAATTAAGACTACAGCAAAGGATGCAAAGTCAGGCACCAGCATGTTTTATGCTGAGAAGAGTGCAAAGATAGTCGATACTGTATCGTACCGGAATCTGGTACCAGGAAAGAAGTATAAGGTAGTCGGAACTGCAGTAGACAAGTCAAACGGAGCACCGGTTATTGCAAACGGAAACAATGTTACGGCAGAGGCAGAGTTTGTTGCGAAGGAAGCAACAGGCAAAGTGGATGTGGTATTTACATTTGATGCGAGCCTTCTTGCAGGAAGAACGATTGTGATGTTCGAGAATGTATATTATGAGAATAATCTCATAGCGACACATGCAGACATTACAGACGAGGCACAGACACTTTATGTTCCGAAGATTGGAACAACAGCAATCGATGGTGAGCGAAAGGATCACAACTCAACAGCTGACAGCAGCGTTACTATTGTAGATTCAGTTGCGTACCAGAATCTGGTACAGGGACAGACCTACAGAGTAACAGGAAAGCTCATGGACAAGGCTACAGGAAAAGCACTTGTGATTGACGGAAAGGAAGTTACTGCAGTAACTGAGTTTACAGCGGCAGGTACCGAGGGCGTAGTTGACGTGACATTCAGATTCAACGGAAAAGGCATGACAGGAAAGCAGCTTGTAGTATTTGAGCAGCTTGATGTTGTGACTGCAGATGGCGCTTATGCCATTGCATCACACAATGACATCAACGATGCAGCCCAGACCATTACAATGATTGCTCCGCCAAAGCCAAAAACCGGTGATTACATGTCAGTGGTTATGTATGTACTTGCAGGAATAGCAGGAGTAATGGCAGTTATCTGTTCATTCTTCAGGAAGAAAGCAGTATCAAAGAAGAAACACTAGGGGGTTACCCAATTACCTACAAACAATGATTAACGCAGGGCTGTGAGGCTCTGCGTTTTTTAAAAAAGGAGAAATTATTATGCACAGAAAGAAGAAAATACCAGTTGGTTTCATTGTTACATTTGTAGCAGCATTTATGCTTGCATTATTGCTGACGGCGCTGCTTGCTAAATTTAAGCCGGATATGGCACAGTTTATGGGAATGATATTCTTCGGTTCATGGCTCCTGCTGAGCTTTATCGGAGTAGGCATTGTGGCACTTGCAAAAAAGAAAAAATAGGGAGGCATATAAAAATGGTAAAGTACAGAATACAGAACGTGGATGCGGTACGTTTCTTCCAGGTTATGCTTGCACTGCTTATTACTACAGTAATCATGGCAGGTGAAGTGTCACCGGTATACGCAGCGGATGCAGCAAATGTTGTAACAGCAAAATTCACATCGCTGCAGAATCTTGTAGGTGGAATTGTTTCATCCATCGGTTCAATAATTACACTCTGGGGAATTGCAGAGTGGGGCATTGCCTTTCAGGGGTCTGAGGGTACAATGCAGGCAAACGCATTCAAACGTATTGGAGGCGGTTTTGTAATGGCAATGGCACCGCAGATACTGGTAGCAATAATGTAAAGGAGTGGTTTAATGGACTGGATTACAAGCGGCCTTGCACCTTTATATACTCTTGGAGTTAAGCTATACAATTATATGTTGGGATTCAGCCTTGGTTTTGGATTAAATACACCTCAAGGTGCATCGTCTACAGCATGGGCATATGTCAGTGGTACTCTTTTTCCGTTCTTTCAGGCAATAGCAGCCACAATGCTGAATCTTTTCTTTTACATAGGCATATGCAGGCAGGTTGGAAACCTTAGGGAGAGCATGACGATTGAAACCGGAGTCAATGTGCTGATTAAGGTACTGCTCGGCAATCTTGCAATAAATTCGGTACTATGGTTCAGCAAATGGGTATTTTCAGTAACCAAAGTAACCGGAGGGGTTATAATAGGTGAAAGTGATTTTAGAGGACTGGAAGATTCATCGGTCAATGAAGTACAGCTTATGGTACTGATGGTTATTGGCATAATCTTCCTGATAATAGCGATTGTATGTGCAGCTACCATATTTATCACAATGGTTGGCAGAACTATACAGTTATACATGCTTGCAGCAACGGGACCACTTGCGGTTTCGTGTATTCCCGGAGGACCGGGAATACAGAATGCTGCAGGAGCATGGATTAAAACATTACTCAGTAAATCATTTTCAATAGTTGTCATAGTGATGTTCGTGGTACTGGTCTCGAAGCTGAACCTGCATGATTTCTTGGGAGACAACATTCTTACTGACATAATCCTGCCGACCGGATGCATTGAAAATATGTTCATGATGATGCTGACAGCTGCAGGAGTAAAAGGTGCAGACTCATTCCTGAAACAGACTTTTGGGATTTAAAGGAAAGGAAACATAATGGCAAAATTAGATGCAAATAGTGAATTTGAAAAGGGAAGAGCTTTAAGCGTGCCGGTAGTAAAGGTGCCGCGGAGCGTCAAGGAGTGGCTTTGCATTGACAAAGCATATGAAAATGGCAACTTTAAGATTGAGCCAATGACAGGTGAAGCAATGTATGATCAGAGCTATGTGTTCGAGGATATCAATTATGTAAATAAGGATACCTCTAAAAAGGACAGCACACTGCTGGAGATAATGACACTGCTTAAATCTCTGGATGGACCTTTTAAGATTACACTTGCAAACGAACAGAGAGACCTGGATTCATTTGTGAATGAGATATTCAATCCAATTAACGGACAGGAATATCCTGTGATAGAAAAAGGAATAGGAAAGTGGATTAACCAGAAGATAGATGAAGGAACAAGGGACATCAGAAAGACAATGATTCTTACTGTGACATGCCGTGCGCACTCTCTGGAAGAAGCTGAGGCATACTTTGCAACGATTGACACTACACTGTCAAATATTTTCCGTAACTTAAGGAGCAGGATATACAAAATGTCTGCAGAAGAGAGAATGGTACTGCTGTCGAGAATGTTATGTGCAGGGGAAGAGTGCCTGCCTCCTGCAAGAATATCACCACATGACAGTGGATGGAAAAACCAGATACTTCCGGCATCAATACAGCCTGATACTGACTACATGGTTATTAACAATAAACAATACGTATCAGTGCTTGTGGGAACCGCGTTTGGGCAGTCTCTTTCAGAGGATAAAGTAATACACAGCTTAAGTGATGTACTTTTTCCGACATACATTACGATAGACATGCAGCGTGTTCCAAAGAATGTAATTCATGACAGACTTGAAAACGCGCATGCAAATAACGAAAGGGTAATAGCCCAGGAGCGTACAAGAAATTACAATAATAAGCAGTTTGGAGCAACTACAAGCTACAGCCTGACCAAAAAGAAGACGAGCCTGGAAGATGACATGGATCAGCTTGATGAGAATGATGAGGAGGGAGTTTTTCTCGGGCTTCTGGTGCTGGTGTATGCAGATTCACTTGAGGAGCTGACACAGAGGGTGGATATTTTAAAAAAGAAGGCAAAGGGAAGCTCTTATGAGCTTGAACCATATTACCATAGGCAGCTTAAGGCATTAAACACTGTCCTTCCGATAGGTGGACGTCAGGTAAATCATATGAGGTTTTTATATACCTCGTCAGCTATAGCTTTCCAGCCGTTCTATGCAGGAGATGTGCATGACAGAAACGGAACCGTATACGGCCTCAATAAAACGACTAAGCATCTCATATACGGTAACAGAAAACTTCTTCCTGCACCTCATGGCTTTATGGTAGGACATACAGGAACCGGCAAATCATTTTTCATTAAGGAAACAGAGATAGCACAGCCTCTGCTGTTTACAGATGATGATGTGATTATAATTGACCCGAATAATGAACAGATGGAATTCATACGCTCATTGAGAGGCGGAATGTATTTTGATTTTACACCTCAGAGCAAAATTTATATGAATCCGTATGAGATTCCTGACTATGTGGAGAATGGTGACAGCAATGTTCGGAATAAATTTATTGCAAGGATGACTAACTTTTCTAATTCGTTCTGTGCATCAGTCATGACAAATATTGTTGTAACCAGAATCCACATGAACTATGTCGGACGTGCAGTAAGGACTATGTATGAGGAATATTTTAACGAGACCTCAAAACATGCAAAGAAGAAAAAATACCCGACGCTGCCGCTGCTCAGGGAAAAAATTAAAGCACAGATTGATACTGTTGAGTTTACTGAAGACAAGAGAATAATTATGGAGATAGTCGACTCACTTGAGGATTACACCACAGGTGTATACGACATGTTTGCGCATGAAACGAACCTTGACATGAACAGCAGGCTTATAGGCTTCGGTCTTAAAAATATTGACGAGGAGATATGGGAGCCGTGCATGCTGACAATAATGCATTTTCTCTCCATGAGAATTGATACAAACCAGGAAACAAAGCAGGCACTCCACCTGATTGTGGATGAGGCGCAGGTGCTGTGTGAGAAAGAAACAACGGCAGCACAGCTTCTGTATGCAATTGAGACATACCGTAAGGTTGGAGCCATAGTTACGCTTGCCGCCCAGAATATTACACACGTGCTTGAAAATCCTTCGCTGAGAGACATGTTCTCAAACTGTCCGTTCAAGGTGTTCTTTGACCAGGGTGGGCTTGATGCAGCAAATCTTGCCAAGATTCAGGAATTCTCACCAACAGAGTTTAGGGCACTTGAAGAAAATACTGAAGGCTGCGGGGTACTTGTATGGCGTGGAAATGTATATCTGATGGATGCGAGAATGAGTGAGAGCAATCCGCTGTTTGCATCATTTGATACAAATTTCCATAAGCAGGCAGAAAAGAAAAAGAAACAGGAAGAGACTGACATTTCAAAGGAAACTTTTTATCTGTGATTTAAACCGGGGGAAATGACATGCGTGTAATAACGGCACAGGAATCAAAAATAAGAACCACGGAGCGTACAATAAAAACAGGTGGAACAGTCATAAGACATGTGAGCGGATTTACTGCATCGGCCGCGAAAAAAACAGGGAATGCTGTAAAAAATTTTGATGTACAGTTTAACGGCAGGTATGATGAAGAAGACAGAAATAATAATGCTTCAGAAGAAAAAATGCCTGAGCTTCAGAACGTTTTGGCAGAAGAGAGCAGAGCATTATATGGCACCCTGAGCAGACGTCAGAAGAAAAGATATAACAGAATGTACCAGAAGGAACTGTCTAAGAAACAGTGGACATCTAATATCATTAAAAGAAACAGGAATCTCCGTGGACATAAAACAGAAAAAGAAAATATATTGACTGTTAACTCAACGGAAACAGCTTCAAAATCTGCATCTGCCACTGCAAAGACCATGGTAAATAAGAATGTGCAGACAGCTGCCGGTACTGCAGTAAAATCTGCCGGTACTTCTGTAAGAACAACGGCAGGAGCGTTGAGCGGTACAGCAACATTTGGTGTGACGGCTGCGGTGACAGCTGCTGTTGATACAGCAAAAAATGCTGCACAGGCTGCAGTAAAGGTTTCACAGAAAATGCAACAGCAGACGGCACAGATACAGGCTGAACAGACACAGCAGGCAAAACATGAGACTGCAGCGGCTGTCAGTGATTACAGTGTTTCACAGGCCGGAGAAAATAACAATTTAATTATGCTTCTCATGGCAGCCATAATATGTATTACAGTTATGCTTACAAGCCTGACGGTAACAATGCAGGCAGCTGTCGATGCATCAGGAGGACAGGGTGATAACAATGGAACTGTCTGCACACAGATAGTAGAGGCAGCACAGAATGAACTTAATGATGCTGACAAGACAGTCGGAGGATACAGGTACAAAAACTGGTATGGGATGGATGCGAACTGGTGTGCCATGTTTGTGTCATACTGTGCAGACAAGTGTGGCTTCATTGAAAAGGGTATCATGCCAAAGACTGCAAGTGTCGCAGCTTCAAAGCAATGGTATATTAACAACAACCTGTATCATGATGCAGCAAGCGGATACGTGCCAAAAGCAGGGGATATTATTATTTTCGGAAACGGAATGAGCCATACAGGAATTGTGACAGGATATAACCCTGAAACTAAAAAGCTTACAACAATTGAAGGAAACAGCGGAAGAAGCAGCACGACACCTTACCATAAAGGAAGCCATGTAAAAGAGCATACATATTCAATCACATATTCAAAGATAGCCGGCTATGGAACTCCGCAGTATCCGCAGGATGATACAGCGGCTGGG
>ULON01011425.1_pt1 | contig 11088 bp, 9 predicted proteins | sample 1952571 | NCBI WGS metagenome assembly ULON01 (sample SAMEA4835603, study PRJEB28245) | human gut metagenome | biome: gut microbiome; material: fecal sample | place: Denmark | collected 2008
GCCCAAAAGGATTTTCAGAATGGAAAAAGATAAACAACAACTACGACCGACCAAGCGTAACAAGGTACGTGTGGTCAGCGCAAGATTTACAGATATTGAATACCAAGCGGTAGAGAAACGCAGGAAAGATGCAGGCGTTTCCCTCAGTAGGTTTGTACATTCCGTATTGCTTACGGGGAAAGTTGTACAGCGTATCAGCAAGGCGGATGCAGACGTACTCCGTAAATTGGCAGGGGAAGCCAACAACATCAACCAGCTTGCCCATAAAGCCAATGCCGGAGGTTTCGCTGGAGTGGCAGCCGAACTGATAATGTTGAAGAAAAAGATAGTCCAAATCATAAAACAGTTGTCCGATGATTGGAAAAATAAGTAAGGGAACTGGATTCAAAGGCTGTGTTAATTATGTATTGGGCAAGCCCGATGCAAGACTGTTGACAGCGGAAGGAGTATTGACGGACAGTATTCAAACCATTACGGACTGTTTTCAAACCCAGCGGATGATGAAGCCGAATATTCGTCAGCCTGTGGGACATATCTCACTCAGCTATGCGCCCGAGGATACTCCAAGAATGACGGATGAGACGTTGGTAAGTCTGGCAAAGGAGTATATGCAGAAAATGGGAATTAGGGATACCCAGTATATCATTGCCCGGCATAACGACCAGAAGCATCCGCACGTTCACATCGTTTTCAACCGTGTGGATAACAACGGACGTACTATCAGCGACAGGAACGACTGTTTTCGGAATGTCAGGGTCTGTAAGGAACTGAAAGAAAAGTACGGGCTTTATTTTGGTAAAGGCAAGGACAGGGTAAGAACACATCGTCTGAAAGGAAGCGATAAGACGAAGTACGAGATTTACCATGCCGTCAAGAACTCGTTAGGCAAATCCAATAGCTGGAAACAATTCATTTCCGAATTATCCAAGCAGGGAATAAAAACGGAGTTCAAGTATAGGGGCAGGAGCAATGTCATACAAGGCTTGTCTTTTACCAAAGACGGCATTACATTCAAGGCTTCGGATATTGACAGGAGTTTCAGCTATTCAAAATTAGACAGACAGCTGGAAGAAACCAACAGCCACTCCCAACGGAGTATCGGAATGGCAACCAACGGCAGCCAACCTGCAATGCAACATGAAAATACCAATAATTCAGGTAATGATGTAGTGGAAAGCATTGCCGGAGCGTTTGGCGGACTGTTCAATCCTGCACCTAACTCTGGTGACGATAATGCGGAAGCAGCTTTTCAAAGGAAGTTGAAAAAGAAGAAAAAGAGAAGAATCAACTGGTAATCACTCAAAAACAGACACGAAAATGAAAGAAATGGAGAACAACGATTTCATCCACACGCTGGATGCGGTATATAACCTCTGTTCCGAAATTAAGGAACGGATAGTTTCGGTTGAAATAACTGATGAAGAAGAAAGCAACGATGGAATTATCTTACTTTCCGATAATCTGCAACGGCTTCAATCTGAAATAGCGGAAATGAAAGCTGGACTGTCTTCCGACAAGGATGGACGGGATAAACTTCGTGCTGCCATAAATTTGCGGTTGAAAGAAATCAATGAAGTGTATTCGGCATTGAGTACAACTAACGAAAGAATCTTTGCCGGGCAGGAACGAATCAGCAAGGAATTGCAACGGATTCAAAGTCTGAAGATTCAGAATGACCATACACACGTTATTGACTTTAAAACATCTAGACCGTTTCTATGGCAAGTGGTCATGTCTATGATAATTCTGTTTCTTTTGGTCGGCAATGCCTATCAGCTCAAGCGGAATATGGACTTGTCGGACAATGACTTGAAGTACCGTCTTATCAAAATGTATGGTGGTATTTCGGGCAATGAATTGGATACGCTGGAAGTGGTGTTCCATCGTGACAGGGATAAAACCGTCATTAGGAACATCCGTAATGAGGTGGAGGATTTTGAGTATCGTACACGGGTAAGAGCTGAAAAGTTGGAAAAAGCAAGGTTGTTGCAGCAGGAGGCAGAAGAATTACGATAATAAAAAACATATTAGTGCCTTAATTTAGTTGGGGCACTAATAATTTTGTTTGCATTCCCTTTAAACTTATTGTCTTTATGAATTAGAATCATTATCTTTGTCTCAAAGGAAATTAATATAAACCAAATGAATGATTTGAATCAACTTAAAATAGTTTTGGCAAAGAAAAAGCGTACTAATAAATGGTTAGCAGAACAACTTGGAGTGAACCAAACAACAGTATCCAAATGGTGTACAAATACAACGCAACCAGATTTACAAACATTGAAACGTATAACAGAACTGTTAGAAGTGAACATTCAAGACTTAATAAACTTCTCGTGAAATAAAACATAGTGCAATGAATGAAATAACAATATCATCAATGTTACCTGCGGTTAGGAATGCAGCACTTATGCGTGGCAAAACGTACATCGGAATTGATTTTGGCACCTCAACAACGGTGGTATCCATTGCTTCCTACGATGAATCCAATCATAAAATTCATACGAAGTCTTTACGATTGCCGCAAATGCTTCCTGACGGGACTTTATACAGGTCAGAGATAGTGCCTACGGTAATAGCGTGGCTGAATGAACGTATTCTGGTTGGAGAAGGTGCATCGCAGATGAAATACCAACTGAAAAAGGGAAAGAATATCTGGTATTCGTTCAAAATGGAGTTAGGCGAGGATTTAGGAGCAAAGTATTACGATAGTGAACTGCGTGAGGTAGACCCTTTTCGGATAAAGAATCCTGTGGATGCTGCACGGGTATTCTTTGCCTATCTGAAATACCTCATCATTAAATACTGTACCGAAAATAATATCAGTACAGATATTTTGTATGCGGTAAGCATCCCTGCATCATTTGAAGCTAATCAGCGTAAAGATTTACTTGACGCACTAATGGCGAATGATATGAAAGTGTCAAAGCAAGCTCTTATAGACGAGCCGAATGCGGCTTTTATCAGCTATGCTGTATCACGGGCAGCAGAAGACCGCCCCATGTTCATAAGCCCAGATTATAATTCGAAAGTATTAGTCTTTGATTTCGGAGGAGGTACATGCGATATATCTATACTCGAAATAGGACAGAGTGCTAATGGATTTTTTTCTAAGAACATTGCCATTTCAAAATTTACGAAGTTAGGTGGTGACGACATAGACAGGTACATAACGTACCATTATCTCATGCCGCGCTTTTTGGAAGCTAATGGAAAGAAAAAAGAACAGTTTCGGACGAATGAACGTAAACAAATAGCATCTGCACTTTATAAAGTAGCAGAACGACTGAAAATATTAGTGAACAAAACATTAGCAACGCTTGCCTCTGATTTTGTAATACCTGATGTGAAATCGAGCGATTCAAAGACTGAAATAGAGTCTGAGGTTGAAATCATCACCAATAAAGGTACGCTCAAACAGAACAAGTTCTACCTAACGAATAAGGAGCTTACAGAAACAATGACTGTGTTCTTAAAACAAGGATTTGGTAAGACTACTCGCATAAAAGGAGAAGATGAATACAACAGTATATTCTCTCCTATAGAAAGTGTCATTAAGAAATCTAAAACTCCCAAAGAAGAGATTGATTATGTCTTGCTTATTGGAGGAAGCAGCAAAAGTTTATACATCCAAGAAGCCTTGCATTCCCATTTTGAGGATTCGGAGATATTGGTTCCGATGGATCTGCAAACCCACGTTTCACAAGGAGCAGCCATTCACAGCTTATTGTTCAATGGTATGAATAAATGCCTGATACAACCTATCACGAGTGAACCGATTTTAATCATCACCAAGGACGACCGACCTAAAATTATTCTCCCTGCAGGAACAGAGATACCCTGTAACACTATAGAGATTGATGATTTGGTAACAAGCCGGGATGGACAAAAAAATGTCGAGTTACCTATTTGTGTTGGTAATACAACAAAAATGCTTTTCAATTTGAAAATAGAATCTTCCATGCCCAATGGTTTTCCTATCAATACTCCAATCCAATTGATAATTGAAGTCAATGCGGATAAGATGCTGATTATCCATGCTACTTGCATGGGAACAATATGCCATGTGGAACCACTTAGTCCATTTGCAAATAAAGAATTGACAACCGAAGAAAGGGCTGCCCTAAAAGCAGAAAGACAAGCTAACCTTGAAGCCGAACAAAATGGCGGTGTACCCTCGAAAGAAACCCTGATTACACTCAAACAGGCTTATCTGAAGATTGGAAATGATTTCAAGGCAGCAGAAACGTTTGAACTGCAAAATGAATTATATCCAGTTTCTACCAATTATAATAGCATAGGTGTCCTTTACAGCAATGCTGGGGCTACAGACAAAGCGATTGAATTTTATGAAAAAGCAATTGAAGAAAATCCTCATGACAAACATGCTTATGCGAACTTAGGTTCCACTTTGCTTTACAAAAAACCGAAACAAGCCAAAGAATATCTACAGAAGGCATTAAATATAGACCCAGAACATGATATAGCTTTGATTGAATTAGGAAAAATAGATAAAAGTGAAGGGAACACGGTTACCGCACAAGTAAAATTCAGAAAAGCATATGACTTGTATTTGAAACAATGGAAAACAAATTCTTTGCCAAAATATGCTTATGGATGGTTTGCTACTGTAGCGGAAGAATTAGGGGAAAATAATTTTGCCAAAGAAATTAGGGCATCTGCTCCCAAAACAGAAAGTGAAGCTTATTACAATAAAGAAAATTTGTCAATGACAAAGACTAAAGCATTAACGAACAACAATTAAATAGTAATACTATGGCATGGATAATAGAAGAGAATAAACTCGATGCTCAGCAACGTGATTTTCTTGATAATGTGGACATAAACCGCAAGAATGTTTGGATTAAAGGATTTGCAGGTTCTGGAAAATCTATTTTACTTGCATATACAGCAAAAAAAGTTCGTGCAAAATCACCCTCTGCAAGCATTTTATTGATTGTGTTCACACAATCATTGGTTGAAATGTTTAAATCCGCATTTAAAGAAATTGGATTGAATGTTACCGTAGAAACTTACTTTAGATTCATGAGAGGCAATAGCCATTATGACTATATTCTATGCGATGAGGTTCAAGATTTAACGCCACGTATTCTTCAAGAGATGAATAACCGTGGAACGCATGTTGTTGTAGCAGGTGACTCCAATCAGTCGATATATGACCATGACCCTCAATGGCAAGAAGCAACCGTAATCCCGTCAGAAATAGGACGACTAATCAATGGGGACGCTTTTGAATTAGGAATCATCCATCGCTTGTCACGGTCTATTATCGATGCCGTGCAACGTTTCCTTCCGCGTATGAATATTTTTTCATCGAAAAGGGATATGACACACGATGATACACAGATACGTTTGTGTGAAGCTCCTTCTGAAGAAAAAGAAGTCACTTATGTAATGGAACAGGCAACAAAGGCTGTGAACGTAGGCGATACAGCTGCTATCTTGATTCCATCTGCTCAGAAAATTATCCATTTCGTAAATTTAGCCCTTGGTCATGCCGGAAAACCAGCATGGGGAGGAGCAACCAACCAGTATGGAAAAACAGATTTTGGTGTAATGAATGCATTTCTCAAGGCGAATGATATGAAAATGCAATATGTCGGTAATGGTTATGGCAATTTTTCTGAAAATGACTGTCGCATTATCCTCATGACATATCACAGCGTAAAGGGATTGGACTTTGATAATGTTTTCATTCCATTTGCTAATAACAATTTGTACATCAGCCCGGATGAAAGCATGGCTAAAACCTTATTTATGGTAGCAATGACCAGAGCGAGAAAGAATTTGTATATTTCCTATTATGGCTATCCAAGTGATTATCTGGATGCTTTCAAGTCAAACTGTTCGCACATAGATATTTCCACATCGGTAGCAAGTCAATCAACAACCAACAACAATAACAACAACCCTTGGGGGTTCTAAATTTATAAATACAATGGATTATTTAGCAATTATACGTAAAGCAGATTTCGTTGATTTATTCAAATATGGTAAATTGAATGTTTATTCGGCAATTGATTTTGACGGAAATATCAAGGCTCATGCAAATGATAATGATTTGTTTGAAAAGTTGACAAGGAACATGAACCTATTCGAATACTCTTTTGAGTATATGGTAATACACTTTATTAGCGATAATGGGAATGAACAACCTTGTCTCGTAAGTATTGAAAATATAAAGGGACTTTATACTTTCGATGAGGAAGCCAAAAAAGAAATGAGCATATCGTTTGATTCTCGAATTAGGCTTCATGTGTCACCTTGGAGTGAGAAATTCAAGGCATTACACAACCATCGGCTAATAGCGCAATCAAAACGAGGTATAGATAATTTATGGGCGATATTTGATTTGTCGGAAACTGACAGAAAGATGTGTGAATCTATTATTACCGATGATATTGTTTCCGAAGTATTTGATGAATTATTTTCATATAAGCGTCCTATAGGAGAACAATCTATATGGACGTATCTTCTACGATATGAGCGCCATAGTTTTTATGATAAAAATACAAAAGGGTATTTTTGTGACTATATTCATGTAGCTTGCAATTGGATGGCAAAAAAAGAAATACAGAACGATGTTGCCATCGAAACAACATTGTATAATTTGATAAAAGAAAGCCCAGCAACGGACTTCAAACCACTTTCACAAATAGCAATAAATTCAAATTTACCTTCTCGAACGGACGAAGTTGCCAAATGTCAATTTGCTGTAGCTGCTCCATTATTCTTACTACTGAAAGACAAATTTAGTAGTGGATTTTACATAGATTCCAAAACTATTAATTATGCAAAAACATTTGGTTTTGAATGTTCCGTTGCAATATATCTTTTGGGATTAACACTTGGATGTGATAAAACTTATGATGCTTACTATGATTGTATAAAGTTACCTATATTTAAAGAAAAGGTACAATCTGAATATGAAAAAACAGAGGAATTTACTGAAGATTTACCTTCAATGAAAAGTAAGAAAGAGTTTAATCTTTGCGATATGCTAAAAAATAATCAAGAACAACTTGATATGGTAGCAAATGATTTATCTGTTCCACAAAACCAGTTATTTGAAGTTGAAAATAAAGTTGCAAAGGGCTGGATGAGATATTCACGTAATAAAAAATACGATATAAAACCTGTTTTTACTGATACGGATATTCAGATTTTAGAAAACAAAGGCTATATTATAGTAAAAAAATTAACCCAAAGAGATAAAGAAACTATTAAAAATCAAGGTTATGAGATATTCTAATTTGTCTATATTAATAAGTAAAAAATTAGGTGGACTATGACAGCACAATGTAGAGAACGGTTAATTTATAGTGGTGAAGAATATTATCTTGCTACAGAACCATTAGCTCCTTACCTTGTATCGCATAAGATAAGATTTACAGCTCCTCGCACGGCATGTTGGAGAGGGTATATAGGCTCTTGGCTCATTGAAGATAACAAATTATATCTTGTGGATTTGGAAGCCAATATATCTGAGGGCGATAGAAAATTTGGTAAAGGTAAAGAAGTAGGATTAGATTATTTATTTCCCGGACAAACAAAAGTCTTTGCCGATTGGTACTCGGATGTTATGCGTATTCCGCATGGTAAAATGATGAAGTATGTACATCAAGGATATGCTTCGCTGTATGAAAAAGAACTTTTCTTAAGATTTGAATCAGGAGTTCTTGTAAGTTGTCGTGAAGAAGATAATACTCATTTCTATGCTGATAAAAAAGGAATGGAAGAAAGAAATATGAGTGATTTGTGTGAAGCTATATTGGGTGTAAAAATTCAGAAAAAGGAAAGTTGGTTACAAAAATTATTCAAACGTTTACGTAAATGATATAGAAAACAAATATGGATAATTGCAATAAAAACATGCCATCTGAATTACATAATAAAATTTGTGGAGTGATTTTTGGTCAGGCAATTGGAGATGCTTTAGGGCTTGGCGCAGAATTTATGTCGCGCAAAGAAGTTTTAAAGTATTATCCGCAAGGATTGACGTTATATAATCAGATTATTCAAGACTATCATCGTAAAAGATGGAAACAAGGAGATTGGACAGATGATACAGATATGATGTTATGCATTGCCAATGCGATAATTGCAAATAAGGATATTTGTTTAAACTCTATTGCGCAAAATTTTAAGAAATGGTTTAATGGCTCCCCTATGGGTATTGGAAGACATACATATAATGTATTAGCCATTTCTGATTATACAGATAATCCAACGAAAGCGGCAGAAATAGTTTGGAAGTTATCAGGTAAGAAAAGTGCAGCAAATGGTGGCATTATGAGGACATCTGTAATGGGACTTTGGAAACAGAATGTGTCATTTTATGCAGAAGAAGTTTGTAGGCTTACTCATACAGACTCCAGATGTATAGGTTCTTGTGTTATTTTATCAGAGTTAATACATCATTTTGTGTGGAATGGGTATGAACTGGATTTTGAAACTATTCAAGAAATAGCAAGAAAGTTTGATGAACGAATAGTGCCTTATTTGTTATTGGCAAAAAGGTCTGATGATATACTGGGTTTAGCCTTAGATGATGAAATGGCTATGGGATATACTTTAAAAACATTATCTGCTGCTATCTGGTGTTTATATCATACAGAAAGTTTTCAAGAAGGTTTGTTGGCAGTAGTTAATGCTGGAGGAGATGCAGACACTAATGCAGCCGTTGCTTGTAGCTTGTTAGGTGCAAAGTACGGATTTAATTCCATTCCTTCTTATTATGTGGATAATTTGAAAAAGAAAAGTCTGTTGGATAAAGTAACAGATGATTTACTATATATCTTACGTCAAGATGTTTAAGATACTTGCTAATGGCAAACAAAAATAATTCAAAGTAAATTGTTGTAGTAAGAATTTTATGTTTGATAGCATTTATTTTCCATCCACTTCGTCAGCAATCCGTCAGTATATAAAAGAAAAAGGAGTTAAGTTTATCACCTAACTCCTTCATTTTCACCAGTCGGGGTGACTGGATTCGAACCAGCGACCACACGCCCCCCAGACGCGTACTCTAACCGGGCTGAGCTACACCCCGTTTTTGTTTTACGGCTGCAAAGGTAACTATTTTTCGTTATACTCCAAAGCTTTCACGATAAAAATCCAGGGATTCGAGTATTTTCTCCTTACTCACCTGCTGATTTATCTGAACATCACCGACTTGAGAAAGCAAGGTGAAGTTGATGATTCCCGCTTCATTCTTCTTATCGTGCGTCATCAGCTCGTATAAGGTATCATAATCCTTGCAATCGAACACGAAAGCCGGATAATACTCCTTCAAATAATAGACGACCTGACTCAGTTTCTCCATCGGGAAACCACATACTTTATGAGACAGGTACAATTCGCTGACAATACCGGCGGCAACAGCATGGCCGTGCAGCAAAGGACGGTCCTTCTTAAAGGACAAACTTTCGTAGGCATGACCGATCGTATGGCCGAAGTTCAGCGCCTTACGGATGCCGTGCTCCTTCGGGTCTTCCTCCACGATACGTTCCTTTACGGCTACGGATTGGGCGACCATCCTGTTCAGAAAAGCATAATCGATCTTCGCGTCGAGGTCGAACAGCAGGACGGAAGCGTAAATATCCATCGAACTGATAAGCGCATGCTTAATCATTTCGGCATAGCCGGAAAGCAGGTTGTCGCGGTCGATCGTACGCAGGAACTCACAATCGATAAAGACACATTCGGGAGGATAGAAAGAACCGACCTCGTTCTTCAAACCGTTGAAGTTAATCCCGGTCTTTCCCCCCACGGCCGCATCGACAGAAGCCATCAGGGTAGTCGGGATATTGACGGTCCGCAGTCCGCGTTTGAAAGTCGCACCGGCGAAGCCTCCCATATCGGTAATCATACCACCGCCCAGATTGACCAAAAGCGAATTTCGGGAAGCCCCTTCGTTCGAGAGACGCGACCAGATATAGGCGACCTGTTCGATGTCTTTATGAGTATCACCCGCCTGCACGGTAATGACCGGGGTATCCTGCAAGGCTGGGATATCTTTTATCAGCGGATAACACTTTTCTTGCGTGTTCGTATCGGTCAGGATAAAGAGTTTATCATAACTCATGGAAGCAAAGAACGCCTGCAAATCGGCTTTGAGATCCTTGCTGATTACTACTTTTTGAGCGGCCATAATGTCCTTTTTTATTATAATCGTTGCGACAAAGGTATTATATGTTATCCGATTATCAAAACAGGGAAAAGAAAATTCCATGCCTATGGAACAAAAGCTTCATAGGCATGGAACAAAAGTTTTCCCTGCATGAAACTATCATTTCCTGCAGGGGAAACGTCTCTTTCTTCTTATTTCAGACCGGCTGCGTCCAAGATATGTTCGATGGCTTCACCCAGTCCGGCCACATTCTTACCTCCGGCTGTTGCAAAATGAGGCTGACCGCCTCCGCCGCCTTGTATCAGTTTTGCCGCTTCTTTCACCAGTTTGCCGGCATTCAAGCCTTCAGCCACCAACGGCTCGCTCAGCATAACCATCAACGCGCATTTCTCACCGTCTTTGATTCCAGCCACGAAGAAAACCTTTTCCTCCGTATTGCTTTCCCCCTTGATCTGGAAAGCCAGGTCTTTGATGGCATCCACGCTGGCCTCACCACGGAAAGCGATCACTTTGACACCATTGCGCTCAACGGCTTTTGCGATCAGTTCTTTCTTGAGCAACTGCACTTTCTCTTTCACGTAGTCGCTTACCTGCTTCTTCAGTTCGGCATTCTCTTCGATGGCCTTCTTGATGGTTTGAGACAGGTTCGGCACATTGTTGAACATCGCACGCAGTTCACGCAGGGAATCCTGCAACATGAAGGTGTAGTTTTCAGCCGCTTCGGCCGTTACCGCTTCGATACGGCGCACACCTGCCGCGATGGAGCTTTCGCCGACCACACGCAGGGAACCGATCATGCCGGTCGCAGGGATATGCGTACCACCGCACAATTCGATAGAGTTGCCATATTTGACCACACGGACTTCATCGCCATACTTTTCACCGAACAGAGCCATAGCGCCCAATGCTTTCGCTTCGGCGATCGGCATATTGCG
>ULON01026857.1_pt1 | contig 10422 bp, 9 predicted proteins | sample 1952571 | NCBI WGS metagenome assembly ULON01 (sample SAMEA4835603, study PRJEB28245) | human gut metagenome | biome: gut microbiome; material: fecal sample | place: Denmark | collected 2008
GTTTATGAGAACAAATTGTGTCACTAGAGGAGAGGAGTGGTTGAGTTCACTTCCTATCCATCTTGAGTTGTTCAAGACTATGGGATGGGAAGCTCCTCAGTACGCACATCTCCCTGTCATTTTGGTTCAGGATAAAGAAACAGGAAACAAGAGAAAGCTTTCTAAACGTAAGGACAAAGAAGCTGCAGTTTCTTTCTTTATTCAAGAAGGATATCCAAAAGAAGGAATCCTTGAGTATCTTTTAACTATTTCCAACTCTAACTTTGAGGAATGGATGCATGCTAACCCTAGAGAGGATGTCTTCAAGTTCCCATTCAGCTTTACAAAGATGAGCAGAGAAGGTGCTTTGTTCGATTTGCCTAAGCTTTGTGATATATCTCAAAATGTTTTGGCTTATATGGATGCTCATAAAATTTCTTCTGAAGCTTATGAATGGGCAAAGACTTATTCACCTGAATTGACTTCATTCATCGAGAAGAACAAAGACAAATTTGAAGCTATAATGAATATTGAACGTGATCAACCTAAGCCTAGAAAGGATTATGTCAAATATTCAGACATCCTTCCTAAAATTGCTTTCTTCGATAAAGATATATATGAATCTAAATTTAATGCCGCACCTCTTCCATTCGATAGCAAGTTTGATCACCAATTAATTAAAGATGTTTTGACTGCTTATAAAAATTCTTTGGATTTATCTGGAGATACTCAAACTTGGTTTGGCAAGGTTAAGGAATTAGCTGTTTCATTTGGCTTTGCTGCTAATGGAAAAGAATATAAAGCTAACCCATCTGCTTATAAAGGTGTCGTTGGGGATGTTGCAGCTTTTGTAAGAATCTGTATTACTACCACAACACTCTCACCTTCTTTGTTCGATGTTCAAAAGATATTAGGACGTGATGAAGTAATAAGACGTATAGATAAGGCTATTGCAACTCTTTAATTGATATCGATGACAATAGGATTATTTTCTGATACATTTCCACCTGATATAAATGGTGTAGCTACTGCTACTAAGAATCTTTTTGATATACTCTCATCTATGGGACATACTGTTTATGTCATTACGACTAATCTTGAAGGTAAAAAAGAAATTACAGAAAAAGATCACATCATCAGAATTCCAGGCTTGGCTTTAAAGAAACTCTATTCATATAGAATGGCGGGTGTTTTTAGCAAGAAAGTTTATTCGTATTTAAAGAAATTAAGATTAGATGTCATTCATATTCAAACTGAAGCTGGAATAGGAACATTTGGAAGAATAACTGCTAATCTTTTAGATATTCCTTTTGTGTATACATATCACACTATGTATGCTGATTATTCATTTTATTTGAAACAGTATGTTCCTATTCCTACTAAGGCTGCCATGAAGATAATGTCTATGTTTTCCAAAAACTGGGCTAGTTCTCCTGATGAGATGATTACCACTTCCCAAAAGACTAAGAGGGCTTTGTTGCAGTATGGAGTCAATAGATATATCAATGTCATTCCTAATGGATTTGATTTTAATCCTTTGATTGAAAAGAGTAAGGATACAAAAGAAATTGATGAAATTAGGAACAAGTATGGATTGAATGGAATCTTATCTTTTTGTGTTGTTGGTAGATTAGGAAAAGAAAAAGGAATTGATTTTCTTCTTCATTGTTTGAAAAGACTTATAGATGTTAGAGGCGATAAATATAAGTTGTTAATTGTCGGAAATGGTGGATATAAAGCTGAACTTATTAAACTGACTAACAAGTTAGGATTAAATAATAATGTCATTTTTGTCGGTGCTGTAGAACATAATAAAGTAGCTTTATATTATTGTGCCTGTGATATTACAGTTTCTAGTTCGTTGACTGAGACTCAAGGATTGACAGTCGCTGAAGCAATGTCTGTCAAAAGCTTAGTCTTAGTTAGAGAAGATTTGAACTTCAAACCATTAATTATCGATGGTAAAACTGGTTTTTTTTATCAAAACGAAGACACATTTATAGAAAAAGTGGATTTGATCAACTCATTGTCTAAAGAAGAAATTCAATCGATTAAAGATGCTGGATTTAAGAAGAATAAAGAGTTGAACTCATTGGAAGCTTTTGGAAGGAGTGTCGAGTATGTTTACAAAAAAGCGAGAAGAAACAACTGGTGAACTGACTATAAAAACTCTTGTTCAAGAGAAGAACGGAAAAGTTATCATCGAATTTACTGATGGAAAGAAGGTAAAAATAAGCGAAGATGCCTATCTTTCTATGTTTCTATATCCAGGCAAGACTTTGACTAAAGCTGGATTTGATAGTCTTGTTAAGACAACTGACGAGAAGATTGGTAGGGACTATATCAATTCATTACTTTCTAGAAGGCTGTATTCACCTAAGGAATTACAGAACAAATTGATCGATGTAAAAAAGATGAGTTATGTCGACAGCAGTTTGTTGATTCAAAAGATGGTTACAGAAGGATATATAGATTTTTCTTTATATGCTCAAGATAGGGTGGAATCATTGAAACTTAAAGGCTTTTCTAGAGAATACATCTATAAAGATTTAAAAACCAATAGGTTGGATTCAGCTATTATTGATAATACTCTCGACAAGATTGAAATCGATGATGAAGCAATTATTAGAATATTGAATGACGAAATCAGAAAACATTCATCTGATTCATACGTTAAATTAAAGGATAGGCTTAAATATTTACTTTATACAAAAGGATATGATGAAGGACAAAGTGAATCTCTTTTATCAAAACTGATGATGGAAAATGGATATTTCTCATCTGATTCCAGACAAAAAGATGCACTTAGAAAAGCAGTTTTATCTTCTTATGATAAAATAAAGCGGTTAAAGATTGAACCTAGGAAAAAAGAGCAAAAATTATATCAATCTTTGCTTTATAAAGGTTTTTCTAGAGATGAAATATTAGATGCAATTAAAGAGGAGGACTTGTACTTTGATTAAAGATTTAATGGATTTTGAAGGTGCTATTGATAGCAACTTCATGGTGAAATCATGCGAAAAGGGAATAGCTGGAAGTGGAAAGCCTTATTTAAATATAGTTTTCCAGGACAACAGTGGAACATTAGATGCAAAGAAATGGGATGTTCAAGATAGTGATTTCTCTATCTTGATTCCTGGTGATGTCGTCGGTGTTCAAGGAAATGTTTTGAAATATAAGGGTAAACCTCAATTGAAGGTTGCTAAGGTCTATCAATTGAATCAAGACTTGATCGATAGATCTGAGTTTGTTCAAACCGCTCCTTATAAGACTGAAGACATGGTAGCTCAAGTTAACGGATTTATCGAGAAGATTAAAGACCCTGAAATCAAAGCTGTTATTCAAGGCGTGTTGAAGGATCATTGGGATGCTTATATTTCTTATCCTGCTGCTAAAAGTATTCATCAAGCTTATGAAGGCGGTCTTTTGTATCACTCGTTATCAGTTTGCAAGATAGGCTACGCTATAGCAAGCTTATATCCTGAGGTCTTCGATATGGATTATATCATCGCAGGTACTTTGATGCATGATATTGGAAAGGTCGAGGAGTTCAATGGACCTATAGGAACTTACTATACAAGAATAGGAAAATTGGAAAGTCATATTCAAATAGGTGCGATGATAGTAAATGCTAAATGCAGAGAGTTGAAAATTGACCAAGAAAAGACAGACTTATTAACTCACATCATCTTGTCTCATCACGGAATTCCCGAATATGGTTCACCTATTGTTCCGAAAACACCTGAAGCTTTTTTAGTTCATGTCGCCGATGATACAGATGCTAAATGTGATGTGATGAGAAATGTTTTGAAAGGTGTTAAGCCTGGTGAATTCTCCTCTAAAGTTGTGGCTATGGACAATATAGAACTTTATAAGAAGAAATCTGAATAAAGTAAAAATGATCTTCAATAAGCGAAGATCATTTTTATTTCCATTTTTAATATTTTAAATAAAAATTGTTAATCGTGTTGGTTTAAGAATTCTTTTATCAAATTCACATATTTTTCATGTTCTTGTGTATAAGACATGTGTTTCGAATATTGGAATATCACCCATTTGGATCCTTTTACTGCATTATGCATTTGCATATTGATAAAAGGAGTTGATTCATCCTCTCCGCCATCGGTTATCAATGTTGGAATATCCCAAGATTTCATTTTATCCAGATATTCCCAATCTTTTAAGTTCCCTAAAGGACAAAACTCATTGGGACCCCAAGCAGTTTCGTATGCTTCTCTTCCAAAAACTTTAGGTCTTCTTAAACATTCTGGAGACTCTTCTGTGTATTTTATGTTGTTGACGAACATATGCATAAAATCTTCGTTGGCCTTTATATATTCAGGGCTAGTCCAAGTATTTGTTCTCTCAGCTTCTTCTATTGCTTTTTGATCTTCTAAAGGCATAAATTTGATTAATCTATGTTGTTCTTTAGCCCAAAGAGATGAAGATGGCAATGTTGAAGACAATACTACGGATTTAACTCCTTTATGATCCGTATCTGATATGTAGGTTATTTCGAGCATTCCACCCCAAGAATGACCTAAGAGATGGACTTCATTTAAATGTAGATATTCTCTCAAGTTATCCAATTCTTTCACCCATGTCTCTTTGTTCCATAATTCCTTATGGCTTCCTTCGATAGATGATAAACCGCATCCTAATTGATCGTAATAAATTAGCATCCTTCCATCGTTTGCAAGGCAGTCTAAGACTTCTAATGTGTTATGAGTTGAGCCGGGTCCACCATGTAATAAAATTAAAGGCTTCTTATTGCCTTCACATTTTCCGACAGTTCTGTAGTATGTCTTGTATCCCATAAAAGGAATATAGCCTTCGTGTATTTCCATATTTTCTCCTTTTTAGTATCTTTATCAAAATAATGATACTGCTTTAGTCCTAATCATTTATACTAATATTTGATAAAATACGTGTCAAGGAAAGGGGTAATTTATGCCCAAAATAATATTGGTAGGTGGTGGTAGTGCGTCTGGAAAGACATATGTTACAGAGTCAGTTATCAAAAATTTAGATTCATCTAGGATTACTCATCTTTCATTAGATGATTACTATAAAGATCAATCTAATATCTCTATGGAAGAAAGAATGAAGGTCAATTACGATCATCCTAAGGCTTTCGATTGGAAATTGATGGAGTCTCAGTTAATTGATTTAAAGAATGGAAAACCCATTAAGAAGCCAGTATATGATTTTACGCAACATAATAGATCTGGAAAGTTTGAAACTATTGTTCCAAAGGATTTAGTTGTTTGTGAAGGAATTATGGCTTTGGTCAATAAAAAAATTAGAGCTCTATCAGACTTAAACATATTCGTCAATGCATCTAGAGAAAGAAGATTCTTAAGACGTATTGAAAGAGACCAGAAAGCCAGAGGACGTAGCTTTGATTCTATTGTCACTCAGTTCTTCTCTACTGTTAGACCTATGTTCGAGGAAGTTGTCGGCCCAACATCTAATTATGCCGACGTAATAGTCAATAACGATGATGAACAAAAAAACTTATCAATCAAGGTTTTGACTGCCGTATTTAAGTCTTTATTGGAAGAAATAGATAAAGAAAACTCTACAAAAAACTAATTTAAAAATTTCACCGATTTCACACTGGTAAATTAAAATCAGCAGCAACTGATGGGTATATTTATAAATCTAATAAAAAGATTGAAAATAAAAGTTTATTAAAGATGATGCTCCCGATTTGGGAGTTTTTATATCATCATTTTTCAGTGATTTTGACCAGCAAAACACTTTGCTGATTGTAAACTACTACTGTCAATTAAAAATCCAAGCCTAATAATCAAAACTAATCTATTTCTTAAAATACTAGTTGACATAATGACTTCCTAGGTCTAAGATATACGAGCTGTCTTTGAGGATAGCAAAATTTGGGGCTGTAGCTCAGCTGGGAGAGCGCCTCCATGGCATGGAGGAGGTCGCGGGTCCGATCCCCGTCAGCTCCACCAAATTTGGCAGTGTAGCTCAGTTGGTAGAGCAGCCGGCTCATACCCGGTACGTCGAGGGTTCGATCCCCCCCACTGCCACCAAGTAGGTTGATAAGACTTTGTCTGTGTGGCGATGGACCGATAGCTCAATGGTTAGAGTCCCCGGCCCATAACCGGGTCGTTACAGGTTCGAATCCTGTTCGGTCCACCAAATTGGTGATACCCGGGGTTTGGCTGTAAAGGCAGCCTGACACCCTTAGGCGAAGCAATAGCTATATTAAACTGGGAGAAAATCCCAGTTTTTTTGTGTCATTTATTTGAAACGCCTTTCTTACTTTAGCTTACTTTTAGGTAGTTGATTTTTCATTTTTAGAATACTAAAGTTATGCGGAATATTTATAGAGGTACTCTTTATAGAGCTAATCGGTTATGTCCATAACTAACAAAATTAAAGGAATCTTTAAACCTGTCGATCTTACCCAAGGAAAGCCTTGGAAGGTCATTCTAATTTTCTGGATTCCTGTTGTTCTATCCTATTTGTTTCAACAGCTTTACACCTTGATCGATGAGATGGTGTTGGGTCAGTATGTTGCCGATCAGTTTGTTACTGGTGTCGACAATACTAATTCGTTAGTCTTTTTGATTTTGCAGTTTGCCTTTGGTTGTACTGCTGGATTTTCAGTTATATCAGCTGGTAAAAAAGGTGAAAACGATCTAGAGGGTCTTAGAAAATCGTTCTGGACACAGATGATTTTAGCTTTGATAGTTTCTATAGTTTTAACTGCGATTGCAGTTCCTTGTGTCGATCCGCTATTGAGAGTTTTGGGACTTACCAGTGGATATACATATGAATCAGCAAAGGTGTTTATAACGACTATTTATTCGGGGTTATTCACTCAAATTTTTTACAATTTGATATGCGCATTCTTAAGATCAATCGGTGATTCTTTAACACCGTTCTTGTTCTTAGCCGGGTCTACATTGTTATCCGTTGGTTTGGATTTTTTATTCATCGCTGGAATCCCTAATTCATTACCTGAATTTGGAATGGCTGAATCTGGATTGTCTGGTGCAGGTGGAATATTTGGAGCAGCTATGTCTGTTAATATTTCTCAGTTTGTTTCAGCAGCTGGATGTATTATTTATGCTTTGATTAAATATAAATTCTTAAGACCTAAAAAAGAGGATTTTAAATTGTCTTGGTCATTCTGCTGGGAACATTTAAAATTAGGACTTCCTTTAGCTTTCCAATTTTCAATCTTAGCTATAGGTTTGATTATATTACAAGCTGATATTGTCGACTTCGACACATTTGCTATGTATTATCATAGTGCTAACGGTTCTTATTTTAATTGGAATGGAATTGATCTAGAACCTATTAAAGAAGTTACAATTGGTGGGTCGGATAAGTTATCTTATAACTTAGCTCAAACAGCATTCGGACCATCTAATAAATTTGAAACTGCATTGGAAACAACTATGGATGCATTGGGTGCTACAATGCTTTCATTCTGCTCTCAAAATAGAGGTGCAAGAAATTATCAACGTATAAAAACAGGTCTTTTACAGAGTTTTGCTATAGGTGGAATTATAACTGTTGTAGTTGCTGGTGTTGAATTGCTATCTAGTATTAATGGTGGGGTCTTATATTTATTCTTGAATCCTTCCTATATTACCCCAGCTGTCATTCAGTATTCACAATTATATTTCTTCTTTATAGCTCCTACTTCTTTTATGCTTTGTTTGCTGTTCATTGTCAGAAGTTCTGTGCAAGGATTAGGCAAGAGCATGTTTCCTTTTATTTCCGGCTGTCTTGAATTGGTTGCTCGTGTTGGAGTAGTTTATTTAATTCCTCTTATTGTAAATGGAAATGGAATGACATTCGATGTTCCTGGTATTGGATCATTTACTTCTAATCATTATGGATGGGCTTATATATCTGTGTGTTTAGCACATCCGGCAGCTTGGTTATTAGCTGTTATTCCTTGCGGAATTGCTATTTATTATTATGTCTTCAAAAACAAGTTAGAAGCTCAGGATTTGAAGAGATATGGTAATGGAGCAATAATTTAATCAATCCAAATCATTAATTAAATGGGGCTGCTATAAAACGTAGGCAGCCTCTTTTTAGTTATGAAAAAGAGTTTTTTCAACAGCCATGTTTGTTGAATTTTTATTTTGTTCAAATGCATTTACATGCATTCTTTTAATTTTTTGTCTACTTTAGCCATCTCATTCAAATCCAGGTTGAAGAAAGAACAATAAAATATGTTTTTGAAATATTTCCTGAACAAAGATACTTTAGTTAAAAAGCGGCAAATTGATGATTTTGCTGCTTTTATTAATAAGAAAAAGGCTGCTTATTCAACCCTATTAAGCTGAGAGTTTTTCAACAGCCTCATTTTTTTAGCCATAAAAAAAGACCTGATAACAATTGTATTAAGTCATTTTTAACTCAATGTTTAGAAACATAACATTTGATACAATTTCGTACCCATTCATAAAAGTTCGTCCCCTTGAACTAGTTTCGTGCCATTTTGTTGTGGTACTAGATTGCCATTTCAATCCTTTACACTATGCTTATCAATATTATCCTTTGAATAAGTCTTATATTATATCTTCAAGTTATTTTCTTGATGGTTCTTCTGGTGGAGTTGTTTTAGTTAAAGAAATCTTATCTCCTTCAACTTCAACGCATTTGTCATATTTAAAATGAATTAGTTTAGACATTAAAATGCATTCCTAATGTATTATATGGAACGACATATACACCAGATTTAGGGTCTTTTGTAAGTCCAGATCCTATACCTACAATCACACATAGAAATTTAGGCTTTTTAGCGACATTATCATTAAATTTAGTTAATGATTTTATTGCTTCATCTATTTGATTATCTCCTAGTTTGATTTCAATTGCACCGTATTCACCATCACTGAATTCAACTATAGCATCAACCTCATCATTACTTAGATTATCTCTAAAAGCATAAACGTGACCTCTATAATATTCCATATACACGTTTAAATCTCTTACTACTAAAGACTCAAACAATAATCCAAATGTATTTAAATCATTAATTAGTTTTTCAGATGTCAAGCCTAAAAGAGCAGCCGCAAGAGACGGATCGACAAATCTTCTCTTTACCTTTTTGCCAACCCTTGAACTGGATCTATAATTAGTTGAATAAGCTTCTTGATTATTTATAATGTATAACTTTTCTAGAATGTCTAAATATCTAGATAATGTTCTTTTATTTAATGTTTGTTCTTCGCTATTACTAAAATTAAAGCAATCTCTCAGAATAGTTGCTTCTGCTGCATAACTGGATTCATTTCTTGCTAATGACTTAAGAATCATCATCATTTTTTGTGAGTCAAAGAAGAATTTATCATCATTGTAATTTTCATTAATGTCATTTTCTACAACTGACTTTATATATTCACGTGCTAGTAAACCATCACTTTCTGAATTCGAAAGACCCAAATTTTCAGGCCATCCACCATTGATAATAAGTCTAGTAATTTCATAAATATCAAAAGGATCGACTAATTTATTGATTTCCTTTCCTTCATACATATCCATTAAAGAAATATAATCTAGAGATTTGCCTAATTCTAATGTTGTCATAGGAAACATATTTATTTTAATAATTCTACCAGTACCGGTATGCTTAATCTTAGATTTCTCTTCCTTATCTAGTAAGGCGGTTGAACCTGTTAAAATAAAATTCCCTTTTGATACCCTCTGATCACATTCATTTCTAATAGCATCCCACAATTCTGGCACTAGTTGCCATTCATCAATAACCTCTGGAATATTCTCATTTAAAATTAACTTCGGATTAAGTATAGCTAATTTTCTTTTCTCTATATCAGTTAATCTAACAATAGAATTACCATGATACATACTAGTCCATGTTTTGCCACACCATTTTGGACCAACAATTTGAATTGCTTTAAATGTTTTTAAATATAACTCAATAGTTTTATCAATTAATCGTTCTTTATAATTTTCAAGTTTAATTGGCATAGTTAATCACCTTTCAATATGATTCTACTATAACGATGCACTTTTTTCAAGCATATAAGTGCGCTTTTTTCAAACATATAAGTGCACTTTTTTCAAAAAAATAAACGCATTTACAAATAAAATTTTATATGAATTAACACTATAAAATAAAAGGCTTAACACTTTATTCGTATAAAGCCTATTCATTCTATTTGTCTAGAAACATAACATTTCCTCCCTTATCAAAAAGCCACTCATCTTGCCGAAAAATGGTGTATTATTCAATTAATGTTCGTGATGATGTCCTTCAATGCTTCGCCGATGCATGGCATTTGGATTAACATGTAAGTTTCCATCTTTAAACGTTTTAATTACGTCTTTGATATAACCAGTGACTCCTAATATCAAATCAAGGCCTGAAGCAGTCGCAACTTCAACTCCACAAGAGGCCAATCCCACCACAAATTAAGGTTGATA
>ULON01011513.1_pt1 | contig 10378 bp, 9 predicted proteins | sample 1952571 | NCBI WGS metagenome assembly ULON01 (sample SAMEA4835603, study PRJEB28245) | human gut metagenome | biome: gut microbiome; material: fecal sample | place: Denmark | collected 2008
GAAAACAGCGAGATGCAGGAGCAGGATGTATTCTACATTTAGATACAAGAATAGTCTAAAGCTTGTGATTGAAAGTGGAAGCAGAGGGAGATAAATGAAGATAGAAAACAAAAAAATCCTACACACGGACATCCTCATAATAGGAGGTGGCACGGCGGGCTGTTATGCAGCGCTCACCATCCGTGAGAAATCGGATTATTCGATTATAATTGCAGAGAAAGCGAACATAAAGCGAAGCGGATGCCTTGCAGCAGGTGTCAATGCGATAAATGCATACATAGTAAAGGGCAGGAAGCCTGAGGACTATGTAGACTATGCAAAAAAGGATGCTGACGGCATAGTAAGGGAAGACTTACTCATGACTATGTCCGAGGGCTTAAATCGTGTGACGGACAAGATGGAAAAGCTTGGACTTGTCATATTAAAGGATGAAAACGGTGAGTATGTAGCAAGAGGAAACCGAAATATCAAGATAAACGGCGAGAACATGAAGCCGCTTTTGGCAGAAGCTGTATCAAAGCTTAATGACTGTACAGTGATAAACAGAATAAATATCACGGACTATATAGTTGAGAACAACACCATAAAGGGTGCATACGGATTTTCAATCGAGGATGCGACAGCCTATGAAATCAGGGCTAAAAAGGTGCTCTGTGCTACAGGCGGAGCGGCCGGTTTATACAGACCAAACAATCCCGGCTTTTCAAGGCACAAGATGTGGTATCCACCTTTCAACACAGGCGCCGGATATGCGATGGGCATAAGAAGTGGAGCTGAGATGACCACCTTTGAGATGAGATTTATCGCACTCAGATGCAAGGACACAATTGCACCGACCGGAACAATTGCACAGGGAGTCGGGGCAAAGCAGGTCAATTCACTTGGAGAGGTTTACGAGACAAAATACGGCCTCACCACATCAGAGCGTGTATACGGAACGGTCATGGAAAATCTCGAGGGAAGAGGTCCTTGCTACTTAAGGACAGAGGGCATCTCTCCACAGCAGGATGAGTCATTAAGAAAGGCATATCTCAACATGGCACCAAGCCAGACACTCAAGTGGGTGGAGGCAGGTAAGAATCCAAGTGAGCAGAATGTGGAGATAGAGGGCACCGAGCCGTATATCGTAGGTGGGCACACAGCGAGCGGCTACTGGGTAAATACCGAGCGTGAGACTACAATCCACGGACTTTATGCTGCTGGAGATGTGGCAGGAGGATGTCCACAGAAATACGTTACAGGAGCTATGGTAGAGGGTGAAATCGCTGCGATAGATATGGTTTCAAAGCTTGATGCAGATACCTCCGATGGAAGTCCTGACACATCGGCATTTGATGAGAAAAAGGCGCTTGAAGCAAAAGCTTCAGAGTACGACCATTTCTTCACTGAAAGGTCTCAGATGTTTACAACAGAGGCAATCGAGGAAGCCATGCAGAAGGTCATGGACAACTACGCAGGCGGTATTTCCACACATTATCAGTTCAACGGCAAGCAGCTTGCCCTGGCAAAGGAAAAGATAAATCATCTGATAGAGCTGACCGGTGATTTATATGCATCGGATATGCATGAGCTTATGTTCATATATGAGCTTAAGGAGAGGCTTACGGTATGTCTTTCGGTCATAGCACATCTTGGTGCAAGAAAGGAGACCAGATGGCACAGCTTTGCCGAGAATCTGGATTATCCGGGCAAGAGTGATGACTGGATGAAATATGTCAATTCCAGATACGAAAACGGGCAGCTTCATATGATTTACAGAGAGCTTGTCGGAAGGGAGGCGCGTTATGAGCATAATGATTGATAAAGCAAAGTGTAAGGGCTGTGGCATGTGTACAAGTGTATGCCCCGGAAGCCTGATATATCAGGACTCAGAGAAAAAAGCCTTTATCAAATATCCTAAGGACTGCTGGGGCTGTGCCTCATGCATCAAGGAATGTCATTTTGGTGCTATTGCTCTTTATCTTGGAGCAGACATAGGAGGCATGGGAAGTCTCATGACAGTAAAAAGCACACCGGACACGCTGACCTGGGATATCAAAAAGCGCGACGGAAGCAAGGAAGAGATTCTTATCAACAAGAAGGAATCCAATAAATATTAAAGAAAAGGATGGTAACAGACATGGGTGAATTATCACATCTTGACGAACTCGAAGCAGAGGCAATATACATAATACGTGAAGTAGCCGCAGAGTGCGAGAAGCCGGTTATGTTGTACTCAATTGGAAAGGACAGCTCGGTAATGCTTCATCTTGCAATGAAGGCATTTTATCCGGAGAAGCCGCCATTTCCGTTTTTACATGTAAATACAACCTGGAAATTCCATGAGATGATAGAATTCAGAGATCGCATTGCTAAGGAAAAGGGCATCGAGATGCTTGAATATATAAATCAGGATGGCGTAAAGCAGGGCATCAATCCATTTGATCACGGCTCAGCATACACAGATATCATGAAGACACAGGCGCTCAAGCAGGCGCTCGACAAATACGGTTTTACGGCAGCGTTTGGCGGAGGTCGAAGAGACGAGGAGAAATCAAGAGCCAAGGAGCGAATCTTCTCCTTCAGAAATGAAAACCACGCATGGGATCCAAAGAACCAGCGTCCGGAGATGTGGAAGCTCTACAACTCAAGAATCAAAAAGGGCCAGGAGGTACGTGTTTTCCCACTGTCAAACTGGACAGAGAAGGATATCTGGCAGTATATAAAGAGAGAGAATATCGAGATTCCTTCACTTTACTTTGCAAAGGAAAGACCCGTTGTATACAGAGACGGCAACATCATCATGGTAGATGACGACAGAATGAAGCTTCGTCCGGGTGAGAAAATCCAGATGAAGAGTGTACGTTTCAGAACACTCGGCTGCTATCCACTGACAGGTGGTGTGGAGTCGACAGCGGATACACTTGATGAGATTATTGATGAGACACTCAGTGCTGTTTCCTCAGAGAGAACCACCCGTGTCATAGACAACGAGGCGGCAGGCAGCATGGAAAGAAGAAAGAGGGAGGGATATTTCTAAAATGAGCGGATTACTTAAATTTATTACATGCGGAAGCGTGGACGACGGAAAATCAACTCTGATCGGACATATATTATACGATTCAAAGCTGCTCTATGCAGATCAGGAAAAGGCATTGGAGCTTGACAGTAAGGTCGGAAGCCGTGGCGGCGCCATCGACTACTCACTCCTCCTCGACGGACTGATGGCAGAGAGAGAGCAGGGAATCACAATCGATGTGGCTTATCGTTACTTCACAACAGATAAGAGAAGCTTTATCGTGGCAGATACACCGGGCCATGAGGAGTACACAAGAAACATGGCTGTAGGTGCATCCTTTGCAGACCTTGCGGTAATTTTAATAGATGCAAAGCAGGGCGTATTGGTTCAGACAAGAAGACACGCAAGAATCTGCGCGCTCATGGGAATCAACTACTTTGTATTTGCTGTAAACAAGATGGATCTTGTAGGCTACGACGAGAAGCGTTTCGATGAAATCACAAAGCAGATTATTGAGCTTACAAAGGAGCTTGAACTTAAAAATGTAGTAATAATTCCTGTTTCTGCAACAGAGGGCGACAATGTCACAACAAAGTCTGAGAATATCCCATGGTACAAGGGACCTGCTCTTTTATCATACCTTGAGGATGTTGACATAAAGGATGAGAACGAGGAAGAGGGCTTTTACATGCCTGTACAGAGAGTCTGCCGTCCTGACCACACCTTCCGTGGATTCCAGGGCCAGATAGAGGCCGGAGAGGTAAAGGTGGGCGATGAAATCACCACACTGCCAAGCAATGAGACCGCCCATGTAAAGAGCATCCATGTGGGTGATAAGCTAAGCGATAGCGCATTTACAGGCCAGCCGGTTACAATCCAGCTTGACAGAGAGGTGGACGTATCAAGAGGCTGCGTGCTCACAATCGGTTCAGGAGCAAAGGTGGCTTCATCCATCACAGCTACAATACTCTGGATGGATGACGATGAGCTCTTTAAGGGAAAGAATTTCTTCTTCAAGCTTGGTACCAAGTCAATACCGGGCATCGTAACAGAGATAGAGCATACCATCGACGTAAACACAGGTGAGGAAAAGCCTGCCGACAAGCTTAAAAAGAACGAGATAGCAGTTGTAAAGATTGCATTCTCGGACAAGATAGTCTGCGATAAGTTCAAAAATCACAAGACACTTGGTGAGTTCATCTTAATCGACCGTGTGACGGATATGACATCTGCCTGTGGTGTGGTTGAAGAGGTACACACAGAGGAAAGCGGCCTCTACGAGGGCAGAGTAGACAGGAACGTAAGAGCTGCAATCAAGGGCCAGAAGGCAATCACCGCCGTATTCGTAGACGGAGTGGATGGTGTAAACCGCGGCTTTGTGGAGGATGTCGAGAAAGCCTTAAATATAGACGGACGCCATACTTATCTTTACGCACCAAAGGAGGGTGAAGACTTCGTAAATGTAGTCAAGCATCTAAGCCATGCCGGAATACTCGTACTTCTGCTCATCAGCCAAAAGCAGGAGAAGGCGCTTGAAGCCGACAAAGTTGAGTTCACAAAGGACTGGAACAAAAACGGTAGAGATGTGGACAAGGTTGCGGAGTTTATCAAAAAGCAGTCAGTATATGACGGCGTGATTGTAAACACAAGTGAGTATATCTGATAAAAATATATAAGCAGATGAACAGCATCCCATATTCATTTAATATGAAGGGATGCTGTTTTTGTAACCAATTTCCACGTTGAAAAGCACGCCCCAATGTGGTAAAATTGACAAAGATAATTTATAGAAAACATACAGGAGGATTAACATACAATGGAAAGTTACAAGAGCGAATTTATAGACTTTATGGTGGAGAGTGACGTGCTGAAATTTGGTGATTTCACATTAAAGAGCGGCCGTAAATCACCATTTTTCATGAATGCGGGAGCATATGTGACAGGCTCACAGCTTAAGAGACTCGGAGAGTACTACGCAAAGGCTATCCATGCAAACTACGGAGATGACTTTGATGTATTATTCGGACCTGCATACAAGGGAATTCCGCTTGCAGTGGTAACAGCCATCGCATACCATGAGCTCTATGGCAAAGAGGTGCGCTACTGCTCAGACAGAAAAGAGGCAAAGGATCACGGTGCAGACAAGGGAGGCTTCCTTGGAAGCAAGCTTAAGGATGGCGACAGAGTAGTCATGATAGAGGATGTCACCACATCCGGCAAATCAATGGAGGAGACAGTTCCAAAGGTAAGAGAGGCTGCTGATGTTACAATCGTAGGCCTTATGGTGAGCCTTAACAGAATGGAAGTCGGACAGGGCGGCAAGGTGAGCGCGCTCGATGAGATTCATGAGAAGTACGGCTTTGAGGGCAGGGCTATCGTTACAATGGAAGAGGTCACAGAGTATCTCTACAACAGAGAGCATGATGGCAGAGTAGTCATTGATGACACAATCAAAGCAGCTATAGATGAGTACTATAAGCAGTACGGCTGCAAATAGGAGAATATAAATTGCTTGGCAGAAGAAAACGTAACAGGTATAAGTTTACGGAAAAGAAGCAATCTAAGAGGGGGATAGCTGCACTTGTTGTGGCTATCCTCATAGAGATTGTATATATAGTTTTTTTGAATGCGGCATTCAGAGGAGATGGCAATCTGTCTATGTACTATGGCAGTGCCGGTATACTGATGCTTGGCATATCTCTGGCAGATTTCGGGTTTGCCATCAGAAGCCTCTTTGATGAGGAATCATTCATGACATTTCCACGACTGGCAGTGTTTTTTTCACTCATAGCGGTAATCAGCTGGGGAGGAACATATGCTGCAGGTTTTATTATATGAAAGAAAGATTATAGGGACATATGAGTTATAAAGAGATTTATGAGCTCTCCAATGAGCTTTACGCAGAGCGATTAGAGCTTGTGGAGGAGCGTATAGAGCAGATCATCAGAGAATCTGCGATAGAGCCGGCTTTTGCAGATTATTTCAGAAGTGCGGCAAAGTGCATCAACACTATTAAAAACCATAGCGCAGATAAAGAATTTAACGATTTATTCTATTCACAGTTTGATAAAGAAAATTACGAGAAAAGCTATGCCAACCCGGCATATGCCGTAAAGGTGCTCGGAGATGAGTATGGTCAGCTTTTATCGGCTGTATATGCAAAAATTGCCGGAAGCATCACGCATATCTATCAGGGGGATATAAAGTATCTCTGCATTTATGCAGAGCTTATTGTAGAGCTTTACAATTATTTTGAGAATGCCAATGAGCTGAGTCCTGATGAGATAAGGGGCTGTATATATTCGTTCATGCATGATTATGAGGAGATATTTGCAGAGGATGACAACAGAGCACTCCTTGACCCGGCTTATGATTACTATACAGAGCTTGTAAATGAGGCAGATTTGTCAAATGATGATTATCTGTATTCCTACGGACTGTATGTCGGAGAGAATGAGCGCGCCGGCAGAGCGCATCTGGCTTCATTTTCAGATGAGGAGATACAGGCCATGGCAGATACCTATACAGAAGGATACCGCATTGGCTTTATTACCTGCAACAAGGATATCTCAAAGAAGTCGGTGGTTCAGGTGCTTTATCCGCTTGGCTTTGAGCGTATGATAAGAGCAGCGTTAAAGAATTTTGAGAAAATGGGTATGAAGCCTGCCATGAGACCATTTTCCACATCGGTCAATAAGCAGTTTGACTATGACCACAAGGAGGATATGGCACTGTGGCTTGACAAGGCATATGTGGAGTATCGTCTTGAGTGCATGCACAATGCACTTGAGAGAATGAAGGATGTAGCATGTAAATGTGGTGGACCGGCTGTTATAGAGATATTTGGAGAGGAGCCGTTTGCTCCGGTTTCAAAGAAGGAGGCTGCGCACTTTAATGATGAGCAGCAGAAGCTTGTAGTCCATATGACAAGCGTGCGCTCACAGTATATGAACAGCTATATTCACAGCGAGGACAGAAGCTTTACGATTATTGCCTATCCGTGTGCTGCAATCGGACCTGATTATAAGGAAATTTTTACGGAGACTGTAAAGATTAATACTCTTGATTATGCACTCTACAGAGATATGCAGCAGAAAATCATAGATGTGCTCGATACAGCAGACAGGGTGCATATCGTCGGAACAAACGGCAACAGGACAGATTTGTATGTCAAGATTCATGAGCTTAAGGAGCCTTCAAAGGAGACGGCTTTTGAAAACTGTGTGGCTGATGTAAATATCCCTGTCGGAGAGGTGTTTACTTCACCGGTGTTAGAGGGCACAAATGGCAAGCTGCATGTCAGTCAGGTATATCTCAATGAGCTTAATTTCCTTAATCTGGAAATCGACTTTAAGGATGGCATGATTGATAAATATACATGCACCAATTTTGAGGATGAGGAAGAAAACAAAAAGTATATATCAGACAATGTACTTTTCCATCACGACACACTGCCTATGGGTGAGTTTGCCATAGGCACCAATACGACAGCCTATCGTATGGCAAGAGTATACGATATCGCAGCAAAGATGCCTATTCTCATAGCAGAGAAGACAGGACCGCACTTTGCAGTGGGTGATACCTGCTACACATACGATGAGGACAATATGACATACAACCCTGACGGAAAAGCAATCATTGCCAGGGATAATTCAGTTTCCATCCGCAGAAAAGAGGATATATCGAAGGCATATTTCAACTGCCACACGGATATCACAATACCATATGATGAGCTTGGAGCCATCACAGTTATTCGACACGATGGCTCAACATGTGATATAATAAGAGATGGCAGATTTGTGCTTGAGGGCGTAGAAGAGTTGAACAAACCGCTCGATACGCTTGATGCAGAAAGTAAATAATTGTTAGACATATAAGGAGGATAAAATGGCAAAGGTTGGAATAGTTATGGGCAGCGACTCAGATTTAAAGGTGATGAGTAAGGCAGCAGATATGCTTGAAGAGCTCGGCATAGAGTATGAGCTCACCATCATTTCGGCACACCGTGAGCCGGATGAGCTTATTGAGTGGACAAGAGGCGCTGAGGAGAGAGATGTAAAGGTAATAATAGCAGGAGCGGGAATGGCAGCAGCACTTCCGGGAATGTGTGCAGCGCTTTTTGCACTTCCTGTTATCGGAGTACCGCTTTCAGGAAAGAATCTGGATGGAATGGATGCAGTGTTCTCAATCATGCAGATGCCACCTGGAGTGCCTGTTGCCACAGTTGCAATTGACGGTGCGAAAAATGCAGCAATCCTTGCAGCAAAGATACTCGCAGCAGGTGATGATGCAATCCTTGAGAAAATCAAAAAGTATACAGCAGATATGAAGGCTCAGGTTGTAGCAAAGGATGCGAAACTGAAACAGGTTGGATATAAGCAGTATCTTGCTGAGAAATAGATTGTATTGTCATCTATAGGAGGGTTTTTATGGGTATATTGCAAAAGGCAGACAGATGTATGGATGAGGCAGCAGCCTTATTTGGCGAGAATAAGCTTTTTTTGGCAGAGAATAAGGCACAGGAGACAGCCGGTCTTTATAAGAGCTGTGGCGCATATGAGCAGATGGCAAAGACTGTCAATTTTATGGGAGTCATATATGCATCTATTGGAGACTTAAGCATGTCAATTGACTGCTACCTAGAGGCTATGGATGTAGCTGTGGAGCAGGGCTCAACAGAGATAATCATGCTTGTAAACAATAATATAGGCTCACTCTATATGGAGCTTGGATTGTATGAAAAGGCTATCAGATATTTCAACGAAGCACTGGAGCTGTGCAAGCCACCGCTGCATGGAGAGAGGGATAGCTATTATCAGGAACTTCTCATGCTTCATCTGAATCTGTGCATATCATACACGGGAATTAATGAGTTTGAAAAGGCAGAAAAGCATCTTTCTGACGCGATACTCTTTAATGAGATAGCTGGCAGTGATAAAAACAGATTTCTGATAGATATGTCACAGGCACATATGCTATGGAAGATGGGAAATGAGGATGAGGTCAGAGATCATGTGGAAGAGCTGGTTGAGGGTGCGATAAACAATATCAATTCTGCCAATTATGTACTTGAGATACTAAGCCTTTGCAATCTATTTATGAATATGGGAGAGTTCGATGCATGGAAAAAGGTTATTGTGGAGTATGAACGCTTTGCTATTGAAACAGAAAATCTGTTTTTCCAGAAGACCTGTGTCAAGATGTGGATGAAATATGAGAGCGCCATGGGTGATACAGAGGCGTACAACAAGCTGTGCGTATATTACGCAAATCTTCACTCTATGCAGGTGAAGGAGCAGATAAAGCGTCTTGGTGATACAATCGACCTTAAGCTTCAGCTTCAGGAGACTGAGTATGAGCGCCGTAAGGCAGTCAGACTCAACTACACAGATATGCTTACAGGCATGGGCAATAAGTTCAAGATGCGAAACGATTTTGAAAAGCTTGTGAGCAAAAATCAGGATTCAGATGGTGCAGGAATCACGTTTGGAGTAGTGGATATAGATTTCTTCAAGTCATTTAACAGAAACAGTGGCAGAGTCACCGGTGATGCAGTGCTAAAAGAATTGTCATCCATAATAAATGAGAGCATCAAAGATAAGGGAATGGGGTATCATTTCTATGGTGATGAATTCTACATAATCCTGCAGGAAACGGATGAGGATATCATTAAAAATATAGCCGAGCATATAAGACTTGAGCTTGCCAAAAAACAGATACTTCATGAGAGCTCTAAGGTGGATGAGTATCTGACTGTATCACAGGCATATGTTACCGCCCCGGATGTAAAGGTGCCGGATGAGTTTTCAAAGCTGTTCAAGACGGTGGATGAAGTGCTCAATGATGTGAAGGAAAAGGGTAGAAATGCATATAAGATAGTCTGATGCTTTAAGTGTATAAGACAACTATAAAATGACACGCAGCGTAAAACGTTGCGTGTCATTTTTGATGGATCTATATATACAGTTATAGTTATATTTGTACTTATATTTATAGTTATATTTGTACTTATATTTTTATATGGCTATATTGTCTCATTTATGTTCCGGATATAACAATATCAGTGCCTGCCTTCTCATATATATCTGCTGTCTCAGGAGAGATACCGGAGTCGGTGATTACCATATTGATGTCATCAAGCGATGCATAGCTGGATATGGATGTGGTATCAAACTTGGTGTGGTCTACAAGAGCCACAGTTTTAGCGGAGGCCTTGATACACATGTGCTTTAAATCAGCCTCGTATATACTGAAATCAGTCAGTCCGTCTTCTACAGAGAAGCCTCTTGCTGACACGAACGCGATATCTGTGTGTATTTTTTTGAGTAAATCAGCGCCAAGCAGTCCTTCTATGGAAGCGGATGCACTGGTTACGATACC
>ULON01034744.1_pt1 | contig 10240 bp, 10 predicted proteins | sample 1952571 | NCBI WGS metagenome assembly ULON01 (sample SAMEA4835603, study PRJEB28245) | human gut metagenome | biome: gut microbiome; material: fecal sample | place: Denmark | collected 2008
AGATTGTCATTGAGATTGCTTGCGGATTTTAGGGTATAATGGAAATACCGTTCTTTTTCTCGCTCATTTTCTTTTCTTCGCATGGTATAGGGTATTTCTGCGAGAAAAGCTGTAAGTATGCCATGAAATTTTTCCAGATTCCCATCTTCCAAAGAAAATACCATTTCTTGTGCAATATTACGTGTATCCTCATTTGTTTTAAGATAGTTGGATGCTATTAAGGTCAGTAATCCACTTTTCACCTCATTGTTTGGAAAATCCAGCATGAAGCGGTTTCTTCTTTTGTCGTAATCTTTAATAGTGAGATAACCACTTTGAAAAAGCATAGGCAAAGGATTTTCCGCATGTGCTTTATAGTCCATAAAATTACTTGAGTCATAATATTTCCCGGTAATTTCGTTGATGTTCTCATCCGATAAGTTCAATAACCGGATTAAGTATTCAGGCGTGCCCGAACTGAACCAGAAGTCATAAGGGCGTTTGGAGTCGAATGCATTCAAAATGCTGAATGGGTTATAAATATCCTTCATCCGTTCACTGAAATGATAACCATCATATTGCCGTTTCAGAATCTGTTTCATTTCGTTGGCAGTACATTCTTCTCTTTTCGCCATTTCTTGGATTGAAGTTTGAAAATACAATTGCAGTTCCTCTTCTGTGATACCGCATATTGCCTCATATTCTTCATTTATGGTGATATCTTTCGGACTGTTGAATCCACTGAAGACACTGACCTGAGAGAATCTGGTTACTCCTGTTAGAAATACAAACTGAAGATATCTGTCAGCCAGTTTAAATGTAGAATAAAAAGCTTTCAGTATATCACGGTTATGGTTGAGCAATTTTTCGTCACGGTCCAGTACATCCAGCAGCGGCTTGTCATATTCATCCACCAGGACCACAGCTCCCCGCTGATATTTCTGGGCTGCTGCCCTTAATACATTCTCAAATCTGGAACCCAAGTTGAAGTCAATTCCTGGATTTATTTCGTATATCCTTTCCCAAGAAGAAATATAGCCTTCCAGCTTAGCTTCCAAAGCCCTTGGCTGGTTAAAGTTTACTCCATTAAAATCAAAGTGAAATACCGGATAGGCAAGCCAGTTATTTTCCAGTTCGCTTATTTTTAGCCCCTCAAACAAGTCTTTTCTACCCTGAAAATAATTTTCCAGCGTAGATAGCAGAAGGCTTTTCCCAAATCGTCTCGGGCGGCTGAGAAAGTATATTTTCCCTCTTGTTACAAGTGAATATATTAAATCAGTCTTATCTACATAGATATATCCATCCATTATGATTTGTTCGAATGTTTGTATGCCTATAGGATATTTCATATGTGTAAAGATAAAATAATGATACCGTATTGGAATTAATCTTTCTTTTTCAGTTCATTCTTGAAGTCATGATAAATATCTTTCCCGAAAAGAATCCATGCAGATTCAAACACAAAAGCTAAAAATGCAAAAGCAATGATGATGAGCATTTTCTTGGGAGATGCCGGAGCAAGTGGTACGGTGGCTGGTTCTACTACGGCAAACACCGGTTTGGCCTCCTGTACTTTCCCACGCAGAACCTGCAGCTGTCCCATGGACTGGCTATAGATTTGTTCTGCTAAAGTTAGATTTTTTTGTAATCTTTCTTTTTCAGAAGTCACGGTCTGAAGGATGACATTGCGGTTAGCATCTGCAAATTTTGCATATTCCTGTTGGGCTTCAAAATATTCTTTTTTGTATTGCTCACATAAACTGAGCTGGAAATCATAATCCTGTTTTGCTTTGCGGGTACGGTAATCGGTGATGTATTCCTGTAGTTTGTGTACGGCACTGTCTGCTACGATTGCAGCTGCAAGCGGGTCTTGCAGGGAAACAGTGACTTTCGTCATATTGCTTTTCTTGTCTGTTTCCACTTCCAATATTTTTTTCAGCATCCCAATTCTTCCGTTTTGTTCTGGAGTGAGACGGAATGGATCAATTACTTTTACGCTATCTTTTTGTTCTTCTTTAAAGAGTGATTTTATTCCTTCTATAAGCATTCTGGGAGCTCCCATTATATGACTCCACCAAGGTCTTTTTTCTGTATTCAGGTAATCAAAGAGTATAATGCTGTCTCCTTTTTGAGTTTGAATGGGTATTTGAAGCATTTCCAAAGCAAAAGGATTTGTCTTTACAATCTCTGGAAACATGTTGAAAGTCAGCGCATCCTCTCCAAATCCTGTAGATGCATTTCCTAAACCGAACATGGAAGCAATTCCGGATAATCCACTTGTTCTACTGATTCCGGACTCTGGAGAGAGGCTTACTTCCACTTTGTATTTTTTAGGCTGACTAAAGCCAATCACTACACCTGCCACTATACCGATACCAATGGCTTTGTATATTTTTTTTCGATTTAAATATAGTTTATAGAATAAAGCAGCAATATCAATTTCACTGATTTCTGTTTTTTGCTTATTTCCTTCCATTTATTAGTTGATTTAGTTAGAAATATTATTTGCGTAATAATTTTTGGTATATAAGACTACGTATATAATTGGGGGTTAATCTAACGGTTATGCGAACTAAGATATTATATATTAGCGTAGAAATTCCAAATAATCCAAGTTTATAAAAGTCTATCTGAGATTTAATATCCGCAATGGCGTATTTCCATCCACCTCTACGTCTAATCATATTTTTTGAGAAGCGGAAATAGAGCAGACTTTCTTGTATATTATAGAATTTAGCACCATTCATAAGCATTTTTATCCATAATCTATAATCCTCAGGAAATCCGTCATACCCTCCAGCCTTTAAAACAGCTTGTTTTTTATACATTACAACCGGATGATTTATGGGACATCGGTGTTTTGCGTATTTTAAAATTTCTTGATGTCGTTCAGGTAATTTTTTTATGGAAAGAATATTGTTTGTATCATTTTCAAATTCTTCTATCCATGCACTGCATATATCTATGTCTGGATATTTCTCAAATATTTTAATTTGTTTTTCAAATCGGTCAAGTTTTGCTATATCATCTGTATCCATTCGTGCTACTATGTCATAAGTGCAATGTTTTAATCCTTCATTTAATGCTTTTCCCAACCCTTGGTTGTATGGAAGTTGTACGATTTTAATCGTTGAAGTTTTTTTTTTGAATTGTGAAATAACTTTTTCTAACGTTTTAGGCAACTTCCCGTCTTCAACTAAAATAATTTCAGTTGGAGGAATTGATTGTTTAATAACACTATATAATGCCTGTGATAGGTATATAGGTGATTCTTTATAATATACAGATAATAGGACAGAAAAACTAATCATGCATGAATATTTCTTAATAAGTAATAATAGAAAAAATAGATATATATTTATTTTGTAAACTTCCAATTTTAGGGTATCCCCTTTTAGACGGGCGCCAGTCGGCACCCGTCTAAAAAAGAATCCACAAATTTAACGATTATTATTTGCATATTGTCATGGGAAGAAGGTTTTCGTAATCCGTTCTTCCCTTTTTTAATTCTCTGAGCAGCCTGCAGAAGTAATCCCTGAAGGAGACACCTGCCTGTTTGCAGGTTTCTATAAAGGTATTATAGATTGCGGAGTTCTGTATTCCTTTCACGCTTCCGAAGAACAGACTGTTCTTTCGTTGGACAGTGATTGGTCTTATCGCTCTTTCCGCCGCCATATTGTCTATTGAGTATTCTCCGTCATTTCTGTAGGCGAAGATCTGATTCCAGAAGTTCTTCAGATAGTTAAGGGCCTTGCTCATAAGTTCACTTCGGCTCTCATCCGGATTTGCAAGCAGATCATAAAGCTCTGTCCTTATCTTATCAATGATTTCCGTCGTTTCCTTACTGTTTCTTCTGTGGTAAATCTCGTCTGAAGTGAGTTTTTCCCGGCGGTAAGTATCTTCCATGCCGTATAACTTTGCTATCAGCTCAAGGAAGATTCTTGCCTGCAGACTTCCCTGGTCGAAGGCATACTTGAACTTAGCTCTTGCATGAGCCAGACAGCAGAGATGCTCTATATCCATAAGCTCATTGTCAAGATACATATAAAAGGGGAGAGAATTGGCACCGTCCTGAAGGGCAATCTTCTTGAGGGCAGGTATCAGCTTATTGAGCTGCATGGCACCTTTGTCGGCCCAGTTCATCAGGTCCTGCACAGAAGTGTTCCAGTCCATATCCGACAGACGGTTCTTTGCCTCCCTGTATGCAGGTGTTGACATCTTTCTAATTATCCTTGTCATCATGCTTCCCTTTTACGGCCCTTTTACGGTCAATACCTTTGAGGCTTTTGGAAGAGGCATAGGTCTGGGTGTTCATAAGTGAAAGACGCTCGACAAGGGCATTATGCTTCTTCTCAAGCTTTCTGTATTCCTTGTCGCGGAGCTTGTATTCAAGAACAACCTTCTCTGCCTTGCTGTTTGCCTCAAGCAAGGCTTTCAAAAGAGAGGCATTCTCACGTTTGACTTCCTTCAGGTCTTTTCCTATTTCATCAAGTCGTGCTATCATTTCATCAAGCTGCCTGCTCTTTTTCTGATTCTCCTCAAACAGGAACAGGGCGAACCTCTTTATCTGCTCATTATCCATACCTTCAAGGGGTGTATGCTCCTTTTCGGGTCTGTTCATCATCTCTTCAAGATGCTTGCGTCTGAGTGTATTTTCTATGAGTTCTTCCAGTTCCATGTTCTCTAATATTTTATGTAAAGATACTCATTTTCAATGAGATATACAAATATTTAGAGAATTTTTATCGCTGATTGTCAGAGTTTTATCTTTAAATTCTTATACTCGTTATTACTGGAGTTTCAAGTATCGTGACCAGGTCTTTCCAGTCTATTTTATATACTGTCACATCGTCCTTGCGCTCTATTTTCATGAACTTATAGCCCTTAATGAAAGACTTCTCATGAAGGTAGTAGGCATTGCGCTCATAGTGTATCATACGAACCTTGCGCTGGTCTTTAGACATGAACATGTAAACATCACCATTCAATGGATCACGGTGGTATCGACCTCGGATTATCTCGCATATACGCTGAGCCTTGCATCTCATATCGTGAAGCTCAGGAAGGTAGTAGAAGTTGTGAAGACCGTTGATGCTCAGCATAAGCCCTCCAGTTTCTCTACCAGTGTTTTCAGCCCCTGATAGTCTAAGCCTTTCTTCTGTATGCACAAGCCCTCACGGGTTCTTATCGTCACCATAATGCTTCCTTTATGGGGAATTGTACGTTTGGGCTTGTCTTTAGCAACCTCCTGCCGTTCTTCATTGCCTGTCCGAATCAGCTCTTCCGGAATTCCTTCAACTTCTACAGATACAACCTTTTTCTGTGTCTTCTTGAACCAGTCATAGAATGCCGTGTATGGAATATTGTTGCCAATGCAGAACGAGTTGATGGAAACGCCATTGGGCTCACCCTCGGTTTTGTAGATGAACCACAGTCTTTCAAAATCTTTTTCGCTAAACATAATCTTTCGAGTTTTAAGTTTAGCACGAAGGTATGCGAAAGAGACATGCTAGTCAATACGCCAATTTTGGAAGCTTACTGTTGTATATTTGATTGTATCTTTTATAAAAAACGTTGGGCGAAAAAGATTGGATATATCGTTGATACAGCTTGTTCCCTAAATCAGGACTTTGACTGGCCGTTTGAATGGCTTTGACTAAAGAGGAGATGTTTTCCAGTTCAAAAAAAGTTACTTCTCCTTGAGGACATAATTCTTCAAAAATGGGAATGCGGGAGCAAACTACATTTTTTTTGTATAGGGCCGATTCGAGTAACGTAAGTCCAAAGCCTTCATTTCTGCTTGGGAGAATGAACAAATCATAAAAAGGTAAGAATCTATAAGCATCTTTTTTGTATCCGAGAAATAGCACTCTTTCTGAAACCTGTTCGGTGACGGACAGGTTTTCTAAAGGAATCTTGCTTTTACCGTCTCCGATAATAATCAGTTTGTAATTTGCTAATTTTTTTAAGGCTTTGATTATTTGGTCTATTCCTTTTCTGTCTGTAAGGGCAGCATTAACTCCTAATATAAAAGAATCTTTCTTGAATTGCAGAATCTTCTGTCGAGTTTGTTCGTCAATTGACTCAGACTGAGGAAGGCTTCGTGTGTTATACGCATAAGTAAGTTTCTGTAGGGGGAGTCTACGCTGGTAATATTTCATAGCATCTTTACTCAAAGTGACAATTTTGTCATGTCTTCTTATGCCCAGCATCCATAAATTACCTATGGTATAAGCAATAAATTTATTATATTGATATGAGAAATCAGGAATGATATAGTTGTGTAATGTTGTGATGAAAAGGGTCTTGCTTTTCAGTGGTTTATGCAGAAAAATGTAGCAGTCCGGGCGTAAACCATGGGTATGTATAACGTCAAAATGATCAAAATTTATTTTTTGAAAAAAAGAAATTTGTTGGGTTTGACATGGAAAGATAATTTCATCTCCCTTGTCAAAGTGATATACTGTGCAATTGTGTCCGTGTCTTGACATTTCTTTGACAAGTTCAAGGACTACAAGTATAGGGCCTGTATTGGAGGGTTTAGGGATAATGTATGCTATTTTCATGAAAAAGGGATTTTATGAGAAATATTCCCATGAAGAAACGGCTTGCAGTAACTTAAAGTAGTTCATGCTGAATAGTAGAACGGCCAATAATAAATAGGCAATGTATCCGCCCAGATAAGGTCGGATGGTGGTGGATAGAGCTGGCAGAATAAAAATCTCACATGTAGCAAATATGGTAGCCAGTCGTCCGCCTATTTCTCCCATGTTACAGGTAAGCAACAACAATACCGTGGAATATAAATAAGCGTTACGTATTATGTAATATCCTTTCTGTCTGTCTTTTAAAATTGGTTCAAAGTAGCAAAATAGGAAACAAATGCCTAATTGGAAGATTAATACAGGGTTCAAGAGGCCGAGATTTGCAGTATCTATATACCGAAGGAATACAATATATCCCGTAGCTATAAGTATTTTCTTAAACACAATGCTACCTATAAGGCCTGCTACCAAACTGATACCTAAGATTGCTATAGTTTGTTTTAAATGAGGACGTTTATCATATAACCAGATGAATGGGAGGACAATGATGGAACTGTAATGTATGAAAGTCATGCAAAGGATGACACATGCAAAGGCTTTTTTCTTATGGCTGAGTAGAAGTTTGAAAGCGTAGATGATGACTACCATGGCCAGCGCTTGCCTTATCTGGTTCATATCTCTGATAATCAGAAACCTGGAATAGTACACACAGAAGCCAAGGATGGGGTAGATAGAAAATTCCTTTAGCGACCTTATCAGAAAGAAAATGGTCAAAGCGGAAATAGAGGTAAAATAAAAATCAATGTTGTTCCATATACTTTTTAGAATGACGGATAGATAATAAAATCCATATTCCGCATATCCTTTTTCTACTCCTTTCCAGTTCCAGATAGTATCTGTATTATAATTAAAAAAATCAATATAGACAGGGGAGTCAGCTCCGCTGTCTCCTCTTAGCCCAATAAACAAAACCATGATGATAGCGAGAATATTGAGCACTTTGTTTTTTTGGTTTTCTAAAGAGAAGTCTGCAATCAGAAAGAGTAAAATAAGTATATATATACCAATATATATAAGCATGATGTAGAATGTTAGCACTTCTGAAACAGGTACATGAAATCTTGCACTTGCTTACTACATGAATAGGCATTCGTGTAATCGGCAGATATTTGGTTTAATTGCCGGCTAGAAGGAGGGTTTTGTAGGGTATGCATAATGGTATCACCCAGTGCTTTTGTATCTTGAGGTGGATGATAATATATCAGTTTGTTTTGAGTTGTATCAGGCAATGCTTCACATCTGGAACAGATGACAGGACATTTGCAAATGGCGGCCTCGATAGGAGTGTAGCCGAATCCTTCTCTTAAAGATGGACTGATGAATAATTGTGCATGCTCATATAAATATTTTAAAGCTTCTTCACTGAGATTCTGCAAATGGATGATGCGTTGTTCCAGTTGGTTTTCTTGAATGTAGGGGACGATTTTTTCTTTCCAATATGATGTTTCTTTTCCTACGATAACAATCTGATGATTTATTTTTTCTTTTATAAGATTGAATGCCTTCAAAAGCGTAATGATGTTTTTGTGTGGCTGTAATGTATTGACATATAAAAGATAATTTGGTGGCACAGATGTGCGGAACGGAGATATGGAATCTTTTGCCAGCAGAACACTATTATAAATTACCTTTATTTTACTGGGTTGAATAGTAGGATAAAGTTTTAATATATCTTGTTTGGTGTAGTTTGAAATAGCCACGATTATTTCAGCGTGCTTCATGAAGTTTTTGTAGAAATGGAAATTAGCGAATCGGGTAATTTTTTCTACCAGCGACCGAGGACTTTCTTTGATAACTTTAAGGTCGTGTATAACTACTATTTTCTTCAGGTTTGTTTTTATGTAGGTGTAGGGGTATAAGTCGTTGGCAATAAAAAGAATATCACAATTGGATGAGTTTACTATCTTTTTGTATACTTGTATCTGTCGTGTTATTCTAATCAACTTATTGTTGGAAACGTGTTTTCGGCTTGCAGGAAAAAGAATATAGGAATAGTCCGGGTATCGTTGCTGAGTGAAATCTTCCAGTTCAGATGGAACAAGTAGAACGAAGTTTTTTCTTTCAGTAACGGGAATGGCATCCAATATCCGGAATATATAGATAGATAAACTGGCATATAACTTATCTGGGGTTATATGGGTCATGTCTATGAGAACTCTTTTCATGTGAATAGGTTAGTTTTGTGTTATGAACTGGTATACTTTTTCTGCTTGCTTATAATAGTCATATTGGTTCCGTAGTCTCTCTGCAATCTGATTCAATTCTTCATTTGAGGGAGGATTGGCGAGTAGCTCCTGTATTTTTTTTGCTAATGCCTGTGAGTCTGTAGCGGGCTCATAATAATTCAATATCCCCATAGTGCTTTCGTACAATGCCGTCTCTTTTGTTGTCAGGACTGGGGTTTTATGAATAGCTGCTTCAATGGGAGGGTAGCCGAATCCTTCCAATAAGGAAGGGTGTATAAAAAGATCGGCAAACTGGTAATATTGTGCAAGCAGCTGGTCATCGATAGGTTTGCTGAAATGTAAGATGTGCGGTTCCAATTGATGCTCCTTAATGTAAGGTACACAAGTTTTTTCCCAGTAATCATCCATAGGCTTTCCGATGATAACCAGTTTGTGTGGAATTTTTGTCTTTAAAATATTGATAGCCTGTAATAAGGTGAAAATATTCTTATACTCCCATAAGGTGCTGACATATAGTAGGTATCTTTCGGGAAGTGGAGAAGAAGGGTATCTTGTAGGGTCTACTATTACACAGTTGGATATGGTGTGAAGTTTCCGGTCAGGAATAAAAGGATAAATCCGTTTTATCTCTTTTTTTACGAAATCAGTAATTGTTATGATTCGGTGGCTTCTGAGCAATATGAGCGGTAGAAAGATACGAAACGCCAATAATGTTCTTCCGGAATAGATTTTTAATGGTTGCAGATCGTGAATGGTTTGGATAATTTTCTTTGTAGTGAAATATGTAAGATAAGGATTCGGAGAAAAGATAACATCACAATCTATGTTTTTTACTTGCTTATACCATTTCCACCCGTTTTTGATGAGAGAACCATTATTGTTGTCAATTTTAGCTTTTATGCAGGTGTATTCGGGATAGTTGGATGTGATATAATCATAAATGGCAGAATTACATAATATGGTGATATGAGAATAATTATGCTTTTTGAATCCTTTCAATATGCGTAATGCGTAAACGGTTACACCATCGTATATATTTTGGTTGCTTGATAAATCAAAAAGAAGTTTCATTATTTTATTACTTAACTGTTTATAAAGGTCTAGTTTTTTCAGTGTTATGGGAGCCTGTTCTCAAGTTGGCGGACAGGATATTTGATAAATGTATAAAGAAAAACAAGAGTCTATTACTCCATTTTTGTTTTAGTAAATAGAGCACAATCTTTTGTTTGGGAGTTTTGGTTAAGAAGAATTGACTAAATAAAAGATACTTACCTCTGGCTGATGATATAACCTGTTGGTAATTAGTACGATTTATGCAGTAGATAGCTTTCATGGTTTGTTCAAGTCCATAAGAGGTGTAAGTCTCTTTCAGGTAGTGAGTCCCTTCCAGATGACATTTGGCTTGTAAGATAGAAAGACTTGTTAGCAGACTCTCTGAGGCTGCTAGCCATGTGGCGGGTGGGGAATTTT
>ULON01005754.1_pt1 | contig 10126 bp, 6 predicted proteins | sample 1952571 | NCBI WGS metagenome assembly ULON01 (sample SAMEA4835603, study PRJEB28245) | human gut metagenome | biome: gut microbiome; material: fecal sample | place: Denmark | collected 2008
GGAACCTTGGTGACGGTTTTGACACAATCACTTGCGATTACGACAGTGATGACAGCATTAAGTTCGGTGCCGGCATCAAATTTGAAGACCTTACTTTCCGATATGATTATCCTCATCTGGTTATTCTGGTCAACGGTGACGAAACTCAAGGTATGACAATCAGCCGGCCCCAGTATCTACATTATCTTAAATTTGCCAACGGCCGGACTGTTGATTTAACTAAGACCGGCCTGACTTATCATCAGACTGATGATGTGGAAGCTTCTATTAACGGCTCAGATAATAATGATGTTATTTATGGTTTTGGCGGTGATGATACCATTTCAGCAGCAGGCGGCAATGACATGCTTATCGGCGGCAAAGGCTGTGATACCCTTAACGGCGGTGACGGTGATGACACTTATGTTTGGAATCTCGGTGACGGGCTGGATACGGTTTCAGATTCCAGCGGCACCACAACACTGCAATTCGGCGAAGGCATCACCTTAGACAATCTGACTTTTGAAAAAAGCAGCAATCAGTGGCGCGTTTACGTTAACGGTGACCGCACGCAGGGATTTTATTGTTCGCAAGGTATGCCGGATATTATCAAACTTGCCGACGGCTCTGTTTTAAAGATGAACGAAACCGGGTGGAATATCTATAATTCTGACAACAACGACAATATTCAGGGCAGTGTCTATGATGACGTTATCAACGGCGGCGGCGGTGACGATTCAATTACATCAGAAGACGGCAATGATACGCTTATCGGCGGTAAAGGAGATGATACTCTTGTCGGCGGAGACGGTGATGATACTTATGTTTGGAATCTCGGTGACGGTTTTGACTCGATTAGTGATAACAGTGGAACCGACCGAATCAAATTTGGTGCCGGCATTACGTTTGATGATTTAAGCTTCGCCAAAAATCCTAACGGCGGTTTGGATATCTATGTTAAAGGAGACCGCAGTCAGGGATTATGCGTCGGCAGTCATTTCATTGGCGGAACGACAAATCAAATTGAATGGCTTGAGTTTGCCGACGGTTCAACCTTTGATTTGATGAACAGCGAGATTGAATTTGTTGATTATCAAAAAGTAGTCATTGATAATCGCAGACAGCCGGTGGAAATAACCGAAATGAACGGATCGGACGGCGCAGACCAGATGACCAACAGCTATGACTATTCCGTAACTTTTAATGGCGGTAAAGGCAACGACAGTTATAATGGCGGCGGCGGTGCAGATACTTATATTTATACCCTTGGCGACGGACTGGATTATATCTATGATAATTCTGGTGACGATCGGATTAAATTCGGCCCCGGAATTTCTTATGAAGACCTTTCTTTCCGCATCAATTATGGCGGGATCTTATTTATTTTTGTTGATCCGGAAATGACGCAAGGGCTTAAACTGTCTTCCAGGTCTTCAATTAAATATCTGGAATTTGCCGATGGCAGCGTTGTTGATTTCTCTACTCAGAATTTTGTTGTCCGGCAGGATAATAAAGATGAAAGTTTGGAAATTAATGATAACAGAATAACGCATTTATATATGGGAGACGGCGACAGCACCGTTTATAACCGTGTCGGGCATGATATTACGATTATCGGCGGCAAAGGAAATGACACGATCAGTGGCGGCAGCGGGGTTGACACTTATGTTTGGAACCTCGGCGACGGTATGGATAATCTGCGAGACACCGAAGCGAAAGATAAAATCGTTTTCGGAGCAGGAATTACCGCAGCGGACCTGACTTTCAGAAAAGAAAGAAACGGTTTGCGCATTATTGTAAAGAACGATGAAAATCAGGGAATGCTGATTGCCAATTATCAGCTTTATAATCAAAATGAATTGAAAAATATTTATTTTGCCGACGGAAGTTCGTTAGATATCTCTCAAAGCATCGTTTTGCACCAGACTAATGCTGATGACGAATTTTGTGTGGGGTATGGAGATAATACGGTTTATTGCGGTGCCGGTAATGACAAAATAGAGTCTTACGGCGGCGATAATATTTATGTCGGTGGAACCGGCAATGACAATTTTTCCGACTGGGACGGTGACGACACCTATATTTACAATCTGGGAGACGGATTTGACAGCATTTCCGATGGCGGCGGCGATGATAAAATCGTTTTCGGTGAAGGAATCAATCCGGGTGATTTATCATTCAAGCGAAATGAAAATAACCTGAGTATCTCTATTAATGGCAATGAAGAACAGGGAATTGAGATCAGTAATCACTTTAGTTCAGATTCCAATAAAATCGAGACGATAGAGTTCCATGACGGCAGTACGCTGGATATCAGTAATGCCGACCAACTGATTCAGGCGATGAACAGCTTCAGCATCAGCAATTCCGCTTCGACCGATACTCCGTCCAATCCGACACAGGATGTCTGCGATATGTATTCATTGGCTGCGAATTCTGATTTAACCAGAAAAGCGGCTTAAATGTTTTAAGCTCTCTGCCTAAAAAAGCAGAGAGCTTTTTTGTATAAAAAAATCTCCGTATTTCTACGGAGATTTCTTAAATGGTGATGCGGTTTCCAGTCATCGCGAACTGGTCTAACCTGCCGCAAACCTTTGCGTATAAACGCTTTGAAGAAGGAATTGGCTTCTGCGAATCAACCGATTTTTTAGCAGATGCACCTTTCTCATATCTCGAACTTATCTAAATTTTAAAAAGCATTTTCTTAAGTATCATTGTTAAAAAGGTAATCGATAAAAAAAATGCACAAAGAACCATGTCGAAACCAACAAACAAAAAGCCCAAGCTCAAGGAGCAAGGGCTTGTAAAGTCTGTTGGAATTAATTATCTTCTTCTATTTGGTTGAGAGAATTTTCAATAGTTTCAATTAAATTTTTTTGTAATTTATCTTCCATTTTTTTAAACAAACTTTTTTGACTGTTAATATATTCTGAATCTCCATTAAATAAAAAGTTTTTCAAAGTATTAAATCGAATCATTCTGTTAATTTGTTTATTTAATCCTTCTGATGAAGCAAGTTTATATTTTTTTATATTGTCAAAAATATCTTTTTCTTTTTGTGTCATTTCACTATCAATGTTCATATCGTTATCAAAAATCCCATACATTTTTACAAAATCCTCCAGTCTTTGGAGTATAATGTCTGAAAATTCAATCTTTTCTCGCTTCATATAAAAAAGTATTGAAAATATTGTATATAATTGGGATTTCTTTTGTAAAAACTTAACCAACATACTTGAAGATAATATAGTTTCAAGTTGGGTTGTTGCACATATAATAGCATCACGATCATTATTTGCATCATCATATTTTACTTGTAAATCTTCATAAGCTCTATTTAGTGCTTTTTGATCACTCTGATCTATTATTCCTGACCTAAATAAAAGAATAAGAGATGCACAAAACTCAACATCTTTCATCCTCTTAACATCCACATTGTTAAATAATTTATATTTTTCCCATATAGGTAGATCAGAAAGTTGACGAGCCAACGAAGCAAACTCTCCTGATAGACTATTTCTCTTTTCTTGACTGTTCAGATTATAATCTGTAAGATTTAAGCGCCTAAACATATTAATAATTTCAGGTCTTGTAACTTTTTCATTTATATCTACAATCATCAACTGATAATTCCAAACTTCTTTTTTTGTAGCATCATCTAAATCTTTAAAATAATAATCTCCCCATTTTTGCTTTGATTCCTCTTCCAACAACGCATTTTTCTTTAATTTAAACTCATTATTTACGAATTCAGCAATTGTTTTTATACGTTGCTGACCATCAACAATATGCGTAATAGACTCTCCCGTCTCGGGATTTGTATCTGCTTTCCACAAAAATAATTCCGGTATAATAAAGTTCAAAAGAATTGTCTCAATTAAACGAATTTTATCATTCTCATTCCAAACAGAACGACGCTGATACGAATCATCCACAATTAAAGAGCTTTCTGTAAACATACTATAGATATCGCTAATAGTTTTTCGATTATTAGAAAATTGAAACATACTAAACTCCTTTTTGCTCTTTTATTGCTCTACACGTCGCTATAATTCCTGACAATTGATACTCTTCCAAATCTTCCCAACTCCTATAAATTCGATAATTTATAGGGTGTATCACGGATAATTTATCTTGCAAAGATTTGTTTGTGGGTGCTTTCATATCTTGCCAAACAGTCCGAATATCATCAATTCCTGATAAAAATTTTTCATCAATATATCCTCTAAAAACAGAATTTGTAAGTTGTTGATAGAAATATTTACTATATATTTTGAATGCCTTTCTCTCTCTCAATTTTTCCCAATAAAATGAATATAATTTATCTGAAACCAATGCAATATCTATATCAGATGTCTCATTCTCAAATGGCTTTAAGCATTTAGTTGGTGATAAGCTATACCCTAGTTTCGCACTTCCCACGAGTTGAGATGAATGAAAACTTATTCCAAAATTTTTTGAAATTATTTCTTTAAAACAGTCTAAGCGATCTAATATTTCATCAGATGAAACTTTTAAATATTCTTTAAAATACCAATTATACGATTTAACTATATGTTTTAAATAAAAATCCTCAACTTTCATTGATAACAAATCATTTTTTATATCTATTAAACATACCATTATGCAGCCTTTCTTTTAGCCTGATAACATACATTCAAATAATCAAAAATATCTTGTGCAATTCCTTTACCCAATAAATATGGAACACCATTACCTATCATTTTAAATTTAAGGGATATTGGAATATTACTTGGCAAATGAAATTCCTTAGGTAAAGACTGAATAGAAAGAGCTTCTGCTACACTAATTCTACGCAGTTCATATGGATGCAAATGAACTTCATTATTACCGTATGCAGACGTTGGAGCGTACCTCCAACGATGTAATCGTTTAAAGGACTTCCGAGAAACATCTCCCTCTTTTATTGTGAGATATTTTTGTAAATTCTTAACATTGAATACATCATTTTGATTTCGATGATGTTTTACATCATTCTTTTCAAACCAATACTCAACTGTTAACTCTTCAATAATATTAATAGGTTTTGTTATAGAACTTTTTTCAATAAAATCTTCTTTGTTTGGCCAATTAAGCAATTTTATCTCTTTTAAATCAAATACTTTATGTCGACCAATAGAAAATTCATGAAAATCTTTAAATATGTTTTTATTGAAACCAATTAAAAATAATCTATCCCTATACTGAGGAACACCATACTCTAATGCATTTTCAATCGAATTAAATAATTGATAACCATTTTCATCTAAACGTTTCTTTATCTCTTCATAGAAAACCTTATGTTTACTAGTTTGATATAATCCTTTCACATTTTCTAAAACAAAAAAGTCAGGTTTTCTCTTAATTATTAAATTCACATAAACATCTGTTAATATACCGTTTTTTCCTTCTACACCTTTATTTCTTCCAGCAGTAGAAAAATCAGGACACGGCGGCCCACCTATGAAACCAACAAAATCCGCATCAAATTTTTTTTTGAAAGTTCTATTCCACACATCATCATTAAGATATTCTTCAACACTTAAATTAGAATATCCATATTTAGGTAAAAAATCACCTCTAGTATATTTATATGCTTCTAAAAAGGCTTTATTATATTCATTTACAAATGAGATATTAAAACCTGCATCTTCAAACCCTAAGTCTAAAATCCCTAACCCAGAGAAAAAAGAACATACTTCTGTTTTCACTTTCATTCCTCAACCATTAAACTACAATAATTTTTATTCTAGAATAAAATATTTTGCAAGCATTTAATAAAAACATACGGCTACAAAATTTATTATAATTATATGAAAAAAAACACTGGACGACGCCGGATATTCTCCTACTGCTGCATATGGTAATAATGAAGTACATTTACATTCATATAAACCTAGACGGTTGAGTGTTGCAGAAACATTAGCAATCCAATCTTTACCTAAAGATTTTATTTTGCCTCATAATATTCCATTAACACAAAAATTTAAAATGATAGGTAATGGAGTACCTTCTCTTTTAGCTAAAGGGATTGCCCATGAAATAAGAGAATTTATATTATCTAATCAATAGGGATAGCATTTTATGTCATATCCAGCTTCATCTAATAGACTTAATATAGATTGTTTTAAGGTATTATATAATTCAATATTTTTTTCTAAAATATCATCAATATGAGAAGCATTTGAAATTTTATCAATGATTTTTATCCCACATAAAACTTCCTCATCAGCAACAGGGTTATGTGTTGGTAATAAGGATGTGGCATCTTTTACAAAAGAATTATCTTTCTTAAATTCCAATACCATGGAAAATAGCATCCCTTCTTCGTCTTCTTCTTTTTGTTTTTCACCTATTTTGTACATTCCTACAGATCTAGTTTTCATATGAATTCCTTTTTCTACAGAATTTTTTAGAATCCATTTCAAAACAGATATTCCAACAATTTCTTCAAAAACATTTTCTTGTAATAATTCATCATTTTCAAGAATAATTTCATTTCCTATTTGATATATTTTTGAATTTAAGTGTTTTCTAAAATCTACATCTTCATAATTTTGATAAAGTACATTCATGTATTTTTTTAGCAGCTCTGTATCTAAACATTGTTTATCACATCTAAATGTTAAAAATAGAAGCCAAGTAGAATTTTGTCGTTCGAATTGCAGTGTTAATAACTTTATAATAGAGGAAAGAATCTTTTCTCCATTTTGAGGAGGAAATAGAGCTTTCATAAAATCTAAGTTTATCAAATGAAATGCAGGTCTTGCTCGTAATTCATTTGCTACTTTAGAATTTATTTCATTTAATCTTTCAAAATGTGAATTTTCTACACGAGAGAGAGGAGAAATATAATTGAAGTCCATTAATTTGCTATGTATAATGTCTTGGATTTGAGAGGCACTATTGGGGCTACTTTCCAAGGCATAAAAACAAATTTTTTTCCCCTCCGGAAGATTTTGGCCTAAAACATGAATATCTAGACAATCTTCTCCAGGAAAACCAAAGTATTGCAATTCATTTATATTTTTATAGGCTGGGGTTTTTAGTAGAATATTTGTCCAATATTGCCACTGTTTAACGCGAACCCATTGCTTTCTTGGTCTATGCCAAGCATAAAACTGTGTCTTTTTTTTATTTTCTGTAGCAGGAACTATACCAAATAATGATGGATTTATTAAGTCAACCATATGCTTCTCTATTCTTTATAGCTAATTATTTTAATTAAGGCTTTTATTAATTCATTCTTCTGGTTTTCACTGAGATTTTCAAGTAAATTAAATTTATCTAAAACACCAACAATGGCATTCAGACGAGGAAGGATTTTACTATCTAAATTTTTTTGAGTATTATACGTTGATGCTTCAAAATCTTTTTTGGAAAGTGATACTATTCCTGCTTTCTGCTCTACAACCTGTTTTACTACCTCAACTTTGGTGGTTGGTATATCATTATCATAAAAAGGTGTTTTAATTTCCGATACTATATTTTCATAGACGGAAGTTTTTTCTTTTTGAGCTTTGGTATTTATTTCTTGTCTTATCTCAGAACGCTTTGATTTTACCGCTGAAACAACTTGACGAAGAGCTAAATGCAACCAGCGCATAACTAATTGATAATGGGGATGTGCAATATTGAAAGATTCTCTGTCTATATTTAATGCAGACTCAAATCCTTCTAGAATATTAATTTCAACCATAATTTGTGATTTTAAAACATATTCAGCTAGTTGCCATTTCATAAAATCTTGATCAAATAAAGCGCCGGAAGCTCCATGTATTCTAATGCATACCCCTCTATGTTCTTTGGGTAAAATTTTAGGAGACCATTTAATAAAAGCCTCAAATTTTAATTTTCCTCCAGTTTCTTTACTTTCAAAATTTGAAAAGTCAGGTTCAAATTTACCAAAGAAATAAGCATTTTCACTAAATTGAGCGGAAGAATCTGCTTTATCTAGATATTTTATAGGCCTTGATAATTTTACTCCATCAATAAAGACAACAAAATCATCGTCATAATTTTTAGAAAAGCCCAATAATTCACAGATTTTAACATTTTGATTTTCTGCTTCAATTTTCTTGGGAGATTTACCATTATTTTGGATGTGATATATGTATTTGCTATCTCCTAATTTTAAATCATAAGGAGAAATGTCTATATATTTTAGAGGGAGAGAAAGGCCCAAAATCCAAAGCATTTGCAAATAATTATCTAAATTAAGAGAATAAGAAGGATTTGGCTGCTTCAAAAGTTGCGAATAAAGTGAAGCATATTTTTCCTCTGGGGATAGATCTGTTCCCCATGGAAGAACCGCATTATCTTCAAGTAATTCATTGTTATCAGTATCAATTTCCCCAATATGATAAGACGGACGCTCTGGTTTTCCAAGTAACTCAAAATCTTCAGAAATTGACTGTTGCCATATGTCTATACTTCGTAGCTGATCAATAGCAGATTGTTTTAAATTTTTGAGAATAATATCTGTCCCATGAGCTTCAATATTAGAGGTTTTTTGAGTATAAACATACACTATACCAGTATCAAAATCTTCTCCTCGCTTTTCGAACTGGCGAATCATCTCTTCTGAATAGTTATTTAATTTAATATCAGCAATCAGGTAATAATCATCCCCCTTTTGTTTTGTTACAATAGTAAAATCTCGTGTTAATTGCGCAACAGAAAACAAACCAATACCTATTTTGCCTATAAGTTTTCTTTTCTTTATTGGAGATAGTGTAGCATCTTTTTGATCAAAAATACCAAGATCTTTTTTTTGAGGGTTCCGTTTTGCACTTCCCCCTATATGATGTAAAACATTAGACAAAGTATCAATGGACATTCCATTACCATTATCACGGACAGTAATAGTTCGGAAAAGAGGAACATCAGTGTCAATATAAATTTCAGTAGCATCTGCGTCATAAGAGTTACAAATCAACTCTCTAAGAGCAGAATAAGCATGTCTATAAATTCCATCTGTAATTCTCGCTAAAACTTTCTGATCTGTTTTTAATAAGGTTTCCGTTTTTTCTTCACTATTAATTTTTGTTTTGATTTGATTAGCAAAATCAATAGTAGCCTTTTCTATTTGTTCAATATTGTCATTAACCATAGAATATGATCCTACCTTATTATAAGAAAATTTGTTCTTAATTATTTTAAAATACCATTCTTTGCATTATGTTAATATTAACTATATATTTTTTCAAGATATTTAATAAATAACAAATTTTATAACTTATTTTACCATTAATATAGACAACTTAAAGTACAAAAAACTTTTATTACATATAAAAGGCAATTTTAAGACTCAGAACGTTTCCACAGCTTATTTTCCTTATCTAAAGCATCCTGAAAATCGACTAATTCAATAATTTTATCGAAAAAAGGTGTTAGGGCATAAACATAAGAACCTCCGCAACCCACATTTTCCTGGTAAATAAGTCCAGTTCTTAAGAGAGCACCAACTATCGCTTTGGTTTCTTTAACCTTCTCAGGTTGATCATATTCATATCCTGCAATAAGTTTTGTAAAATAATCTGCATTTATGCCCTTAGATGGTTCATTGTGAAGTTTTATATATTCTAAATCATCCTCTCTCATTTTATACAATTGTGCCAACAATTGAATTTCTTCATCTGATAATGTTTCCAAAATCTGAGCATATCTGTTAAATTCATTCGCATATATTGGAGAAGATAGTTGCTCACCATTTGCAATACTATTTATTGCTTTTGCTAAGAGTCTTAGATTCAGACGGGCTGCTCCATTCATTGCGGCTAATGTATAGCGATGCATAAGAGAAATTTTGTCATCATCGGCAATATTATTAAAATTGCCCTGTTTTATTTCATCAAATAGAATATCCCGGCTTTCCGCTAATTTTCTCTCGCAATGGGCATTCCATAGTTCTTGAATGGATGAAGTCGGTATGCCAAACAAGGATAATATATCCCAAGCCGCAGAAGCAGACATCTTTGTTATATCAGTATTCACTTTTTTACCTGTTAGTTTTAAGGGAAATGTTTTGTTACTATATAACGGTTTTAAATATTCTTCAACATTATCTTCTTTGTTATTCGGAACTTACATTATTTAACATCTCATCTACGATTTCTTTAATAAAGTCATATTCCCGCATCAGAAG